>ERZ857972.78-NODE-78-length-124065-cov-4.940077_pt1 | contig 124065 bp, 123 predicted proteins | sample MGYA00519757_ERZ857972 | MGnify/ENA primary metagenome ERZ857972 (study PRJEB31778, sample SAMEA3449383) | human gut metagenome | biome: human gut; feature: human-associated habitat; material: faeces | place: United Kingdom | collected 2010/2012 ...
AAGAAAACGAAGAAAATTTTAATGCCGATTACGGCTTTTACATCACAGAGAAGGAACTGTGCTATCTCTATCGCACTTATTTCTTTGCAGAAGAGATTCGGATTCCCAGGTAAAAGAACCGGATTGAACTGGCAGGGCAGAAGAGGTATACTTATTTTCAGAAACGGATGGAGGTACCGGGATGGAAAAGTTTACCCCTTCAGAGCTTTGTGCAGACATTAAGATCTATGATTATAAGAAAAAAGTAAAATATGATGAGAAATCCCTGGTGATTTTGGAGAAAACAGGGAAAATGATAACAGCCGGAAAAGAGTGTGAGGGCATGCTTTACACTCTTCCGGCTGATTCTATTGGCTTTTCTCCGATCGTGTTGGGAAGAGTCAGCGACTATACCTGTGCGGAAAAGATGCTAAAGCAGATGCTGTGTCGGTATCTGGGCAAGCCTGTTTTTGCGGGATACGGAGAGGGGCTTATTTTTGTTCACGAGAAGCTGAACGAAGTGGAAATGAAAGCCTATTTTGATCTCCTGTATCAGGCGGGAGCCAAAAATGTGGTCTATGCGGATGAAAGTGTGAAAGGAATCCCGGAGGGAACTCCTTGGGAGGATGCGATCTGGGGAATGAAGAACACTTATAAAAATCTTCGTTTTGCAGTAGAGATCACGAAGGAACAGCCCATGGATTACCTCAGATATTCACTGGCGCAGTTGGCAGAGAACTGTAAGCGGTGGGGACTGGAAGAGGAAATGTCAAAATTGCATATTTAAGGAAATAGGCTAAGGGTAAATGATTTTATTTATCCTTAGCCTAAATTATTAGCTTTGTTGATAGTAATTATGCCGGTAAAGATGATCGTCTACCTGCTGCGCCAGGTGATTCATTTCTTCTTGTGCATCAGCACCCATGGCAATATTATAAAACGCATAGGAAAACTGCTTACTGAAGAAAGGATATGCGGGGGTCTGCGGTCTGGTAAAAGAGGTGTTCCGTAATTGTGAAAATAAAATATTGCTGCTGCCGGAACAAGCCTGAAAGCTGTCCATTACGTCATAAATCTCTTTTAAAACAGGAATACCCGTTAACTGACTGATCTTCAACTGGTTCTGCAGACTGAAAACATAACGGATAAATTCACAACATTCCCTGGGATATTGTGTCTGTCTGGACATGCATAATCCCCAGCTTCCATGGGGAGAAGCTGCTTTTATACCATGGGGAAGAGGGATTATGCCGATATTACTATTCCCTTTCTGCGATTGAAAATAGGCACTGGGCAGGGAAAGACTCATGGCAAAGTTTTCAGGAAAATCGGCACTGAGATCCTCTACGTGGGTATAATGATATTTATGAAATAATTCGCCCAGCCAATTCATAGCAGCGACGGAAGCCGGAGAGTTAATATATCCAGAGGTTGCCGTCAGCGTATCGTTAAAAAAGCTGCCGTTGTTCTGCACGATAAATGGCAATCCGGCGTAGCTGTTCCATTCTCCGGATTTTGGAGAAAGACCGCGTCCGGAGTCCATAAGCAAAGGATAGGGAAAAGAAGTTTTGGTCTGTATTGTATGGCAGACATTCAGAAACTCATCCCAGCTCCAGGCATCTTCCGCAGAAGTCGGAATGCGGATACCAAGGGAATGGAACAACTCCTTGTTATATAGAATACATAAAGAGGATTCCGTATAACCCAGATGATATAGTTTTCCCTGATAGGTTCCCTGTGTCACAATGGGAGACAGAAAAGAGGATAGGAAAGACGAATCCATATATCCATCAAACGGCAGCAGAGAATTCATATATGCCCAATAGGGGACATCAGGATCGTCCAAGGACAGAATATCCGGTGCATTTCCACTGGTAAAGCTTTGCAACAGCGAGTCACGCAGAGGAGCCTTATCGTTGGTGAGAAAAGTCGGTGTTACGGAAAATTCGGAAGATGTCAGATTAAACTGTTCGATCAGAGAGATCCAAAAATGTTTCTCATTATCTTCCATAGGACATAAATAAATAGATAGGTTTATTTTATCTTTGGAGCGGTCTGCTACAAAAGTACCTTTTCCTTGCTGCCGTATAATATATCCTTCAGATTCCAGACATTTCAGGGCTTGTGTAATAGTGCTTTTACTTACATTTAAAGTACGCATTAATTCATTATCGGAAGGGATGAGATCGCCGGGACGATAATATCCGCTTTCGATTTTCTGGACAAATTTATTTTTTATAAGCATGTATTTTGGTGTTCTGGTGTTCATAAAATCCCCTACATTTTGAAAAGTGATTGACAATATATTTTTGTTATGCTAATATCATAGCATAAGTTATTCGAACAAACAAGATTAAATAAAAAAACTCTCTGCAAAAGCAGAGAGTTAAAAAATAAAACAAGTTATTCGAACAACCGAATAACCAAAAGGAGGAGAAGATGAAAAAGACATTTTCAAAAGAGAAATTATTTGACAGAACACCGCGGGTCTTTAAGCGGGATGCAACGGAAGTTCGTTTTCTGTTGGGCGGAATCGGAACAGGTAATTTTTCTGTAAATTCAAGAGGAAAGTTCCTGGACTGGGAAATTTTTAACTGGCCTTCCAAGAATACGAAATTTCCCCTTTCCTTTTTTGCAATTCGTACGGAGAACAAAGAACTGGAAAAACCTATATCGAAAATTCTGGAATCGAGAATGGTTCCGCCATATACCAGCTCACACGGATATCTTCAGGCTGAATTAGTAAATCTGCCAAGAATGGAAGATTCCGAACTGATTTGTGAATATCCTTTTGCAAGGGTGAATTTCAAAGATTCCGAATTGCCCGTAAAAGTGTCAATGGAAGCATATACACCGTTTATTCCTTTAAATACAGATGATTCCAGTATTCCCTGTGCAATTATCCGATACACGGTGAAAAATATTGCAGACTGTCCGACCAAAGTAAGCCTGGTAGGTACGCTTCCCAATGCATCCGGGTTTGAGGGATATGATGTTATTGAGAACCTGAAGCTGGCTGACAGCGTAAAAAATGAATATCGGGAATTTGATGATGTGAAGGGCTTGTATTATTCACCCGAACATTTGAAAGAGGATCATTTACGGTATGGAAATATGGCGATTCTGACCAGTGGATCCAATGTAACCTATAAAACACAGTGGTTTGACGGCGAATGGGTAGATGGAATACAGGATTTCTGGGATGACTTTACCAGTGATGGACTTTTGGAAAAAGAGACCGTATCTGACAGTGTGGGATGTGAATTTGCACAATTTCATAATTTCAGTTTCCTGAAAAGAAGAGAAAAGATCGGATCTATCGGAGCCTGGGAAGAACTTCAGCCGGGAGAAGAAAGGACCTTCGAATTTGTCATTACATGGTATTTTCCTAACAGAGTAAAGGCATGGATCGAATTTGACGAGGACTACGAGAAATTCCAGCGCGGTGAATACGGAACAGTAAGAAATTACTATGCAACAAAATTCACAGATGCATGGGATGTAGCAAAATATGTATACCATAATAAGGAACGACTGGAATCAGACAGCAGAAAATTTGCCGATGCGATGTTCCATAAGACTACATTACCTTATTATGTGATTGATGCTCTGACTGCAAACATTACGAATCTTCGAAGTAATTTATGTTTCCGGCTGGAAGACGGAACCTTTGCCGGATTTGAAGGAATACGTGACTACATAGGCTGCGGTTACGGTAGTGTGCCTCATGTATGGAATTATGCACAGACGGTTGCTTTTCTGTTCCCGGATCTTGAAAAAACTATGCGTAATGTAGAATTTTTGAGAGAAACAGATGAGACAGGATGCATGTCTACACGAATGTTTTCCGTATTTGATCAGGAACGGTATGCAATGGTTCCGGCCTGTGATGGAGAACTTGGAAGTGTTGTTCGTGTCTACCGGGATTTCAAGAATCTTGGGGATGTGGAATTTTTGAAGACCATTTGGCCCAAAGTAGTGCTGGCAATGGAATATGCCCTGAAACAATGGGATCTGGATGGAGATGATGTACTGGACGGTCAGCAGAATACAACCTATGATATTGAATTTTACGGACCGAATCCCATGACGGACAGTATTTTCCTGGCAGCATTGAAATGCTGTGAAGAGATGGCTGAGATCGTAGGAGACGAAGAACATCACCAGCTATACGCAGATGCTTACGAAAAAGGAGCTGCAAGAGCCGACCAACTGATGTTTGACGGGGAATATTATATTCAGGTACAGAAGGAGATTGATAAATATAAGTATCAATTCGGAAAAGGCTGCCTGTCAGATCAGCTTCTCGGACAGTTCCTGGCATATATGGCCGGAATCGGGGAAATTTTACCGAAAGAGCATGTAAAATCTGCTATGGAATCCGTATTCAAGTATAATTATAAAACGGATTTTTATCATACGGACAGTGTACATAGAGCATATGCAATCAATGAAGAGCATGGAATGGTAGTAGCTACCTGGCCGAAAGGCGGCAGACCTAAATTCCCGTTATCCTATGCCGGAGAGGTGTGGACAGGAGTAGAGTATGAAGTAGCCGTTAATCTGATTTATTCAGGTTGTGTAGAGGAAGGTCTGACGGTGGTAAAGTCAATTCGGGATCGTTATGACGGATACAAGAGGAATCCGTTCAGTGAGATTGAGTCCGGTCATCATTATTGCAGAGCAATGGCAAGCTGGGGAGTGCTGAATGCATTATTGGGACTGCAAAGTGATATGTATCGCGGAACCTTGTCATTCCATCCTGCAATAGAAGGTGAAATGTCCAGTTTCTTCATCTGTGGAAAAGCATGGGGTATTTACAGTCAGAAGGAAGAGAATGGGAAAATGTGCAAACATATTGACGTCCTGTATGGGACGTTAGATGATATTCATGTACAAGAATAAGGAGGGTACAATTATGATGAAAAAGTATTGGAGAAAAATGATGGCACTTACTTGTGCGACCGCTATGCTGTTTACAATGGCAGGATGCGGAAATGCAGAAGGAACTACAGGCGGTGCAGAGACTGCGCAGAGCTCTACGACTGCAGATGGATCCGGAGAGATCACGATCCAGTTTGCAGAGCATGTTGCTGATATTCAGGCACAGGAGCCGCATCTGCAGAAGATTATTACTGCCTTTGAAGAAAGCCATCCGGGGATTAAAATTGATATTACGGGTAAAGAAGTGTCCGAGCATAATACACAGATGACTTTACTGGCAGGAGAAAATAAGCTTCCGGATGTTTTCTGGCTGGAGCAGGCAACCGCAAAGGAGTTTGCGCAGAATGGGTATTTATATGATCTGACGGATGCATTGGATCAGTATGGTATCAATGACAGCCTTCTTCCCGGACTGGTGCATTCATGTACCGTTGACGGCAAAGATGTGGGAATGCCCAGTGAAGTTATGATGGTAGGATTTTATTATAACAAAGATCTCTTCCAGCAGGCAGGAATCGAAGAAGTGCCTGTTACCTATGAAGAGTTCCTGGATGTGGTAGATAAGCTGAATGCAGCCGGAATCACACCGCTGACCGTGGGGGCGCAGGATAATTACAGTATCTGGGCATTCGAGACAATGCTGGCAAGATATGGATTTTTTGAAAAGCTTGACGGTCTGAAGGATGGAAGCATTTCCTGGAATAACGAAGACTTTATTCACTATTTCGAAAAAGTAGAAGAAATGCGTGAAAAAGGAACTTTTACAAAGGACATTTCCAATATTGGATATTTTGAAGCAAAAGAGCAGTTCCTGGGTGGAAATGCAGCAATGTTCAATTCCGGAGCATGGGATATCGGTGATTTTGAGGGAAGTGATATAGCTTCTAAAATCGGATTTTTCTGGGGACCTACCTTTTCCGACAGCCAGTATGAGCAGCAGATCGGAATCAAGGCATCCGGCGGTGTTTATGTAGTATCTTCAAAGGCAGCAGAAGATCCTGCGTTGTTAGATGCAATTATGCAGTTCTGGCAGTTCTATTACGGCGAAGAGGGAACCAAGATCATTGCCGAGGATACCGCGGCATTACCGTGCTCTACATATAATGGACAGATTGATGAGAGTCAACATCCTGTACTTTCCACGATGATCACGGCATTAAATGATGACTGGAAAGCAGTAACTGAACCGTTTAATTCACTTTCGTCCAATGTGGCGTATGGATATTTTGATGCTACCTTCGGTGTTATGACCGGAGTTTACACACCGGAACAAGCAGCTGATTATGTAGAAAATTTACAAAGTGCCGAAAGATAAAACTATAAGAGCGGTGTGAAATTAAGTAATACCGCTCTTTTCTATAGAATGGAAAGGGAGAAAGCTATGTATTGGTTGAGTACAAAGAAAGCAAAAATCATTATGCTGCTTCCGACTCTTATGATTTATGCAGTATTTATTATTGTTCCTGTGTTTATCGCATGTTACTATAGCTTTACGGATTACAGTGGTCTTGGAAAAGCATCCTTTGTGGGAATAAAAAACTATGTTGCTATGTTCCATGATAAGCTATTTCTGATCGCATTGAAAAATACATTTTTAGTATTGTTATTCAGTGTGATATTCCTGATCGTTGGATCTTTTATGGCAGCATTATTGATGAACAAGAATTTTCACGGAAACGCATTTTTTAAAATGGTGATTTTTGCTCCCTATGTAATAGCACCTATTATCATAGGAATTATCTGGGGATATATCCTGAATCCTAATTATGGGCTGGTAAATAGTGTATTGCGTAAAATAGGACTGGATATGCTTGCTATTGAATGGATCGGTGGAACTAAATGGTCTCCATTGTCATTGGCGATCGTATTCACATGGCAGGTACTGGGTTTCCATGGAACTATTTTTTTATCCGGAATCAAAGCAATACCGGGAGATATTTACGAAGCCTGTGATATTGATGGAGCCAATTTGTTACAACGCTTGTTTTATGTGACAATTCCTATGCTGAAAGAGACCTTTATTATTAATATTGTTCTGGTGGTAACAGGCGTATTTAAAATATATGAACTGGTATATCAGATGACAGGCGGAGGACCTACTCATCAGTCGGAGCTGCTTACCTCATATATGTATTTTACAGTATTTACATCCAGAAGGTATGGATATGGAATGGCAATTGCGGTTGCAATTCTGTTACTTTCAATTCTGGGCTCGTTTTCCTATATTAAGATCACAACGAGGAAGCAAAGGAGTTAAACATGAGAAACAAGAGAATATCGATAAAAAAAGTCATTTTTTACATATGTCTGCTGGGATTGATTATTCTTTTGGTCATGCCAATACTGTGGGCTATGTTACTTTCATTAAAGACAAATAATGAGATTGTCAACAGTCCGCTTTCTTTGCCGCAGACAATAAACTTTGAAAATTATCAGCGTGCGATCGATACTATTGATTTTTCCAAAATGTATTTTAACACGATTTTACTGGTAGTAATATCTACTTTTTTCAGTATTTTATTTACTTTTATGAGTTCGTTTGCAATTGCCAGAATGGTTTTTCGGAACCATAAGGCATCGGAAACATTGTATCTTTTCCTGCTGATCGGGATTGGTATCCCTATTTATGTACTACTGTTTCCGGTATATCGGATTGATTCATTGATGGGAATTCTTGGAACCCGTTTGGGACTGATCCTGCCGTATGTTGCAGTGAACATCTCGTTCAATACCTTGCTGTTTACCGGATTTTTGAGAGATATCCCCGGAGAATTGGAAGAAGCAGCAATTATCGACGGCTGCAATTTATTTAAGCTGTGTACCAAAGTGGTGATTCCGGTTATGAAACCCACGTTCGTGACGATCATTATTTTTAATGCAGTTTATATTTACAATGAGTTCCCGTTTGCATCAACCTTTATTCAGAATAATGCCTTAAACACCGTGTCATTAATGACATCTATGTTTAAAGGACAATATTCCATGGATTACAGTGGGATCATTGCAGCGAGTCTGATGATCATGCTTCCTGAATTGGTATTTTATGTCATTTTGCAGAAGTATATTATAAGTGGTATGACTGCAGGAGCAGTGAAAGGATAAGAAAATGAGAGATATCGTAAGGCCATCCCTACATTTTACACCACAGAAAGGCTGGATCAATGATCCTAATGGCTTGGTGTTTTTTAAAGGACAATATCATTTATTTTATCAGTATAATCCGTACCATGACAACTGGGACAGTATGCACTGGGGGCATGCGGTAAGCCGGGACCTGATACACTGGGAAGAATTGGAACCGGCACTGGTCCCCGACATGCCCTATGATAACGATAAAAACGGCGGATGTTTTTCCGGATCGGTTGTTGTACATGATGATCAGCTATTTTTATTTTATACAGGAAGAACGGAAGATGAAACCGGTATTTTTGAGACGCAAAATCTGGCAGTGTCGAAGGATGGGATACATTTCGTAAAGGCAGAAGAAAACCCGCTGATAAAAGAAGTCCCGGAAAAGGGAGGAAGAGATTTTCGAGATCCCAAGGTGTTTTTTGCACAAGGGAAATGGAGAATGATCTGTGGAGGATCCACCGGAAGAATTGAACATCCGGACAGCCGCGGAAGAATTTATCTTTTCTCTTCTACCGATCTGTACCATTGGACGTATAGCGGAATTTTGTACGAAGCAGAGCCCGGTGAGGGCAGAATGTTTGAATGTCCGGATGCCTTCTGCCTTGATGATGTCTGGTTTTTGACAACTTCGCCGATGTATGAAAAAGACAGTGCAACGACGCTGTATCTGTCCGGACAGGTGGATTTTGACAAATGTGAATTCCATAAAGAGATAAGCGGAACTTTGGATCTTGGAACTCATTATTATGCAGCACAGACATATCCGGTATTGCATGGGGAAATACGGTCTGTTGCCTGGCTGGGCGGCTGGCTGTGGATGCCCTGGATCCGGGATTTTGGTCCGGAGGAGGGGTATCGTGGAATACTGGATGTATCACGAGTGTGGTATTTAGATGATAACAGGCGCTTGTGCGCAAAAGTGGCTGATAAAGTGAAAGCTGAGATGAAGCTCTTCAGCAGAACATTGGAAAAACATTGGACCGGTGAAAACATACCACCGCAAAGTGAGCCGGTTATGGTAGAACTGAAGGGAAAGCTGCCGGGAGATGGAGAGTTGTTGTGTATTGATCTATATGATACAGATAGACATACAGTGACAATATGCTTTGATTCTTCAAATAAAGAAATGACCGTGAATTATAACCGGGCAGACAGAGCTTCCAGATATGGTATACGGACTGTGCCCTGTGAAATGATGGAAAAAGAAACAGATATTGATATCCTCATAGACGGAAATACATTTACATTATTGTGGGAGCATGGTTTATATCGCTATACAGGAAAATTATACCCACAAGGAAATATAGGCGTAGATATAAAATATAGGACAAAACGGCATTATGATATTACCTCTCTGGGAGAGATATTGATTGATTTTACCGGGAAAAAAGAGAGTGAAAGACAAACATTGTCTTATACACAAAATCCGGGAGGTGCACCTGCTAATGTTGTGGTTGCGGCACAACGGCTGGGTGCCCAAACAGCATTTATCGGAAAAATAGGAGAAGACTTCCTGGGTGATTTCTTAAAGGAAACCTTGGATAAATGCGGTGTTTCAACCGAAGGATTAATAAGTGATGCAGACTATTTTACAACACTTGCTTTTGTTAAACTGGCAGATAACGGAGAACGAAATTTTGCGTTTGCCAGAAAACCCGGAGCAGATATCGGTCTGAAGGCTGAGGAAATACGGAAAGATATCATCTGCCAAAGCCGTATTCTTCATGTAGGCTCTTTGTCGTTAACAGATGAACTATCCAGAAATGCAGAGTTTATTGCATTAAAAGCTGCGAAAAATAATGGAACAATTATTTCTTATGATCCGAATTACAGAGCCAGTTTATGGGATTCACAGGAAGAAGCCTGTAAATGGATGAGAAGTATTTTAGAATATGCAGATATCGTTAAAGTATCAGAAGAAGAGATTGAGCTATTAACAGGTTATACGGATGTTCGGAAAGCAGCAGAGACCATAACAGAGTATGGCGCAAAAATAGTACTCATTACTTTAGGAGAAAAAGGATCGTTTGTATATCTGCAGGATCAGCAGGAAGCATATGTTTCAGGTTATTCCAGCAAAGTTGTGGATACCACCGGTGCCGGAGATTCTTTTATGGGAGGCTTTTTATATAAGATTTGTGAATCCGGTAAGCGTATAGAAGAATATTCTTTACAGGAAATGATAGAATGTGTCCGCTTTGGAAATGCGGTGGCTTCCCTATGTGTTGAGAGAGAAGGAGCAATACCTGCGATGCCTGTAATGGAAGAAGTAATTAAGAGGATCAATAGCTAACATAATCCGATCAATGGACAGTAAGAAGGAGCAACTCTGCAGTACCGGGAGATGCTCCTTTTTGATATAATTTATTGTCCAGGATATGCTTGCTTTTCACATAAATCATTGTCATAATAGGTGTGTTATAAAGAGATTGGAGAGATATAGAAATGTTACTGGATGTTTTAGGATTATTGTCAGCCTGTTCGTATGCTTTGGACTGTGTGGAGGCAGAGCTGGTACATGTGTCTGACAAACATGCGAAGCGTGTGGCATACATGAGTGTCTGCATGGCAGAGCAGCTGGGGATCAGCGGTGAGAGCCTGCAGGATCTGGCAGCATGTGCCCTGCTTCATGATAATGCGCTGACACAGTATATTCAGGAAGAATTACATAAGGATGTTACAAATGTTCCGCAAGCTTCTCAGGTAGGAATTCACTGTACCCTGGGTGAAAAAAATATACAGAGACTTCCCTTCCATACGGATGTGAAGAATGTAATTCTGTATCACCATGAAAATGCCAATGGGAGTGGACCGTTTGGAAAAACATGGGAAGAGGTTCCGATTTTTTCCCGAATCATTCATTTAAGCGATCTGCTGGACCGGGCATACGGTGCAAAGGGATTTACGGAGGATACTTTTAATAAAGCTTGTGGATATCTTCACAAAAATGAAGGGACCATTGTGGACAAAGAATGTGTGGATGCTTTCCTGCAGGCGTTTCCCCTGCCGCATTTTCTGACACTGGGAGAGGATAGCTTTGAGAAAAATCTGTGGGAGAAAATCCCCCGCATCAAACAGGAGCTAAGCTTCGCACAGATCAAGGAGCTGGCGAGCTTTTTTGCACAGATCGTCGATTACAAGTCTCCATTCACCAGCACCCATTCCATCGGTGTAGCAGAGGATGCGGAACGGTTGAGCCGCTATATGGGATTTGATGAAGAAACCGTACAGAAAATGTACCTTGCGGGCGCTTTGCACGACATCGGAAAAGTAGCGGTAGGAAATGAGATTCTGGAGAAACCGGGAAGACTTACGGAAGATGAATTTGCGGTGATGAAGCATCACGCGGCATATACCTATTATATTCTGTCGGACATTGATGATTTTGACGAGATCCGTGACTGGGCGGCATTTCACCATGAGAGACTGGACGGAACCGGCTATCCATTTGGCAAGACTGCCGCAGAACTGAACACACAGGAGCGCATGATGGCATGCATAGATATCTATCAGGCACTGACGGAAAGCCGTCCCTATAAACAGGGCATGTCCCACGAAAAAGCCTGTGAGATCCTGTGGGATATGGCGAAGAAGGGCTGGCTGGATGAAGCGATTGTGAAACAGGTCGAGGATTGCTTCCGGGGATAAAAGACATTATAAAAACAGAGGAAAAAACAATGATAGAATTGGGACACTAATCTTCTGCATCGGAAGCAACCTCGTCTGGCGGCATATCTGCCGTGGAATTTTTAGAATAATAAACTGTGTACTGGTCAATCTAAACAGCTGGATGAACCTGACAGAAACCCGAACCTCAAAGAACCCCAGATCATGTTTGACCCCAGATGAATGCTATTAATCGGAGAGGGAAAAATAGGGGGATTGAGAGTGATCCCCTTAAATAGCATATTTTGAAATATAGTTATTGCATAATTAAAAAATATAGAGTATGCTTCCTCTATAAGTACATATCACTTATGAATTTTCTTTATCAGCGAAAGCTGATGTCAACCTGCTTCCCCGGGAAATCAGGAGAGGCAAACCCCACACAGAAACCAGTTGTATCAGAAAAACAGGTAAGTTATAATGTAGGAGGAAGCTATTTGAACACAGAACTGAAGAATGCAGTAAAAGCAGCCGATCTGAAAGCGCAGTATGATGCAAGAGTGAAGCGGCTGGTAGGACACAAAAGAATCCTGGCACAGATTTTGATCAAAACCGTGGATGAATTTAAGGGAATGAATCCCAAAGCAGTTGCAGACTGTATAGAAGGAACCCCTTATATCAGTGCGGTACCTGTGGAGCCGGGGCTGACCAACGCGGTACTTGACCGAAACGGACAACGTATTGTCGGTTTTAATACGGAAAACCAAGAGATCAACGAAGGACTGGCACGATTTGATATTGTCTTTTATGTACGGACGAAGGACGGTCTGTCGCAGATCATCATTAATGTAGAAGCACAGAAAGACGAACCAGGGGAGTATGAGATTTTAAACCGGGCGATTTTTTATGTCAGCAGACTGGTCTCTTCCCAGAAAGAACGGGATTTCAAGAATTCGAGTTACAATGACATCAAAAGAGTCTATTCTATTTGGATATGCATGAATATGGAGGAAAATACCATGAGCCATATTCATCTGACCAAAGAGGATCTGATTGGTTCCTATGAATGGAAAGGAAATCTGGATCTGATCAACATCGTAATGATAGGACTGGCGAAGGAACTGCCGGAACACGACGAGACCTACGAATTGCATCGTCTGCTAGGAGCATTGCTGTCCCAAGAACTTACGGTAGATGAAAAGTTGAGCATTATAGGAAATGAATATGATATTCCCATAGAAGAAAATATGCGAAAGGATGTGAGCGCTATGTGCAATTTAGGCGAAGGAATTGAAGAAAAAGGCATTGCCATCGGTCGAGAAACGGGGCGTATAGAAGGTGAAGCAGGTTTGATTATAAAAATGCACAAGAATGGTCTGTCGGCAGAGCAGATAGCCTCAGCCACAGACAAGGAGATAGAAGAAGTGAAGGCAATTATTGCCGGAAGAATTTGACGCAGGTACAAGGAAGGCAAAAAACATTATGGACAGCTTTATAGAAGCTTTATATGGACAATCGGAAGAAACTATTCCGGAGGAATACGATTGGTTTGCTCCGCTATTGGGTGATTGGGAATTTGAATATAAAGATGAATTTATAGATGGTGATCGTAGCAGGCCGCAGCGCCAGTTAAAAGGAGAGTGGATCTTCAGACGGGTATTGAACGGGATAGGTATTGAAGATATGTTCATATGTCCTTCCAGAGCGACGAGGGAGACTTCTCCACAGCCGGATGGTGAGTATGGTGTCGGACTTAGAATATATAATTCAAAGACCCATTGCTATGATATGGTATATGCATGCAAGAGTAAATTTACAAATTTGTGTTTTACCATGGAAAATGGAATATTGACAGGAACCGTTTTGGAAAAGCCCAATCGAAAATGGCGTTTCGTGGAAAGAAATGAAAATACATTTCACTGGCAGAATATTACCATACAGGAGAATGGCGATATTATTGTGAATTGTGAGGCTTTCGGAAAAAGAAAAGATGACGCGCGATCCGTATAGAGCGGCAAGTGTGTATTGGAGTAAAGTGGTGGAATGGAGATTAGTATGAGGCATATGCAAAAAACAGCATATTACCATCTTCCCGGTCTGTTTGAATTCTATGAACTATACCGGATATTTCTGCCATTGTTCCGGGAGCATCGGGAATATTTTTATGACTGGTGCGACATTGGTTCCATCTATGGAGCACCGCCGGACTGCATCTGGGGAGGCGGCCGCGTTTCACTGGAGGATCACGATGCAAGAGAAGTGCTGGCGTTGTTACAGGAATACAGCATCTCAGCCCGTCTGACCTTCAGTAATTCCCTTCTTCGCAAGGAACATCTTTCGGACAGAAAATGCAATGAACTCTGTGATCTGTTCGCGGAAAATGCAACCCCTGAGAACGGCGTGATCGTCCACTCGGAGCTGCTGTTACAGTATCTGAAAAGTCATTATCCGAAGCTTTATCCGGTATCCTCCACCACAAAAGTTCTGACGGATTTTGAAGCGTTAAAAAAGGAGACCGACAGAGACGATTTTCGCTATGTTGTACCGGATTTCCGCCTGAACAAGGCTTATGAAAAATTAAATACGCTGACAGAATCACAGAAAGACAAAGTGGAATTTTTGTGCAATGAGTGTTGTTATTTCGGATGTAAGGACAGGAAGGAATGCTACGAAGCCGTCAGCCGCAGGAATCTGGGAGAGGAGCCGGATTTTAGTTGTACCTCACCGGGGGCGGAGGAGGGCTATCGTTTCTCCAAAGCCATGAAAAATCCCGGATTTATCAGCGTGGGAGATATTCAGAAGATCTATCTGCCTATGGGATTTTCCAATTACAAGATCGAAGGCCGGGGACTGGGCAGTGCACTGGTTCTGGAATTTTTACTGTACTATATGACGAAACCGGAGTACCAACTGCAGGTCAGAGAAGAAATCTATCTGGACAATATGCTGGATCTATTTTAATTATTTGAGTCACCACCTCATAAATGAGCAAAATTAGCTGCGTAGCAACGAGAAAGAACGAGCCAGCGAACGTTTTGCGAATGTATGGGTGAGGTTTGAATAATTACGATTTACTATAATGAGGAGTACTATCATGGAATACGAAGCTAATGAACCAAAGCATATTAAGGTAAGAGGTGCAAGGGTTCATAACCTGAAAAATATAGATGTGGATGTTCCCCTGCACAAAATCGTGGGGATCGCCGGGGTATCCGGTTCGGGAAAATCTTCGCTGGCACTGGGTGTCCTCTATGCAGAGGGCTCCAGACGTTATCTGGAATCCTTGTCCACATATACGAGAAGACGTATGACCGGTGCGGCGAAAGCGCAGGTGGATGAAGTCCTCTATGTTCCAGCTGCTCTGGCACTGCATCAGCGCCCCGGAATTCCCGGGATCCGCAGTACCTTTGGAACCGGAACGGAGCTTTTGAACAGTCTGCGTCTGATGTATTCCAGACTGGCATCCCACCGCTGTCCTAACGGACATTATGTGCCTCCGACCCTGAAAGTAGCGGCGGAGCAGGAGATCCTGTGCCCGGAATGCGGAGCGAAGGTACATGCTCCCAGCGCAGAGGAACTGGCATTCAATTCTCAGGGAGCCTGCCCGAAATGCGGCGGTACGGGAAGTGTGCGGACTGTGGACCTGGATTCTCTTGTGCCGGATGATTCCCTGAGTATTGACGAGGGAGCGGTGGCACCCTGGAACAGTCTCATGTGGTCTTTAATGACAGATGTCTGTCGGGAAATGGGAGTGCGGACGGATGTGCCTTTCCGGGAACTTACAGATCGGGAAAAAGAGATCGTCTATCACGGTCCCGCGGAGAAGAAACATATTTTTTATAAGGCGAAGAAGACCAATCAGGCGGGAGAACTGGATTTTACATATTTCAATGCGGTATACACGGTAGAAAATGCCCTGGCAAAAGTGAAAGACGAAAAGGGCATGAAGCGTGTGGAAAAATTCTTAAAGGAGGACATCTGCCCGGAATGCGGCGGCAGCAGACTTTCGGATGCGGCCAGAGCACCGAGACTTCGGGGTATAGGGCTTGTGCAGGCCTGCCAGATGCCCCTGAAAGAACTGGTGGACTGGGTAGCGGGAGTGCCGGATTCCCTGCCGGAAGAGATGCGGCCTATGGCGGAATCTATCTGCGAATCCTTCCAAACTGTGGCCAAAAGGCTGATGGATCTTGGACTTACTTACCTGTCTCTGGATCGTGCGGCAGCCTCTCTGTCCACCGGGGAGAGACAGCGGATGCAGCTGGCACGTGCAGTGCGGAACCGTACCACAGGAGTGCTCTATGTGCTGGATGAGCCTTCCATCGGTCTGCATCCTTCGAATATTGTGGGGTTGAATGCGGTGATGCATGACCTGATTGCTGACGGCAACTCCATTATTTTGGTAGACCATGATACCCAGATTCTGTCCGAAGCGGACTGGCTGATCGAGATGGGACCGGAAGCCGGTGCCGGAGGCGGCTATGTGATTACACAGGGTACGATTCCACAGGTAATCGCCAAAAAGGAGTCCATGATCGGTCCTTTTCTGGCGCAGACTGCGGATATGCGTATCCGTAAACCCATCGCCTGGGAGGAAATATTTGCACCGGGAAAGCTTCATTTGTCCACAGATGCCATCCATACGGTAAAGCCTCTGGAAATAGACATTCCCAAAGGAAGACTTACGGTCGTTACCGGTGTCTCCGGCTCCGGTAAGACCACCATGGTGCTGGAAAGTCTGATTCCCGGACTGGAAGCAAAGTTAAACGGCGAACATTTGCCCGGCCATGTAAAAAGTATCACCGCGGAGGGTATCGCCCATGTAAAACTGATCGATGCATCCCCCATCGGTATTAATGTGCGTTCCACGGTAGCCACTTATGCCAATGTGCATGACGAACTGCGGAAGATCTATGCGAAAACCGCGGATGCGAAAAATAAGAAATATAAGGCGGGAGATTTTTCTTACAATACCGGAAAACTAAGATGCCCGGTCTGCGACGGTACCGGACAGATCAGTCTGGACGTACAGTTCCTGCCGGATGTGGATGTGCCCTGCCCGGAGTGCGGCGGTTCCCGCTATGCCAGAGAGGCATGGGACATCTGCTATGCGAACAAACGGGGGAAACGTTATTCTCTGCCGCAGATGATGGAGATGGATGTAACGGCGGCATTGCAGGCGACAGAGGATTGGAAAGTCGTGCATCAGCGTCTGGAAGTACTGAAAAATCTGGGACTGGGATATTTAACATTAGGCGAAGAGACACCAAGCCTCTCCGGCGGGGAGGCTCAGCGGTTGAAGCTTGCCAGCGAAATGGGAAGAGGACAGTCAGATTCCGTATTTGTATTCGACGAACCGACGATCGGACTGCATCCGTTAGATGTACAGACTCTGTTGCAGGTATTTCAGGCGCTGATAGACAATGGGGCAACGGTACTTGTCATTGAACATGATCTGGATGTGATCCGCAATGCCGATTACATCATTGATATGGGACCCGGTGGTGGAGAAGACGGCGGCAGAGTTGTCGCTGTGGGAACTCCGGAGCAGATCAGGGCAAATGCCGACAGCATTACGGGAAAATATCTGTGATTAAAGACAGCGATGTGTGCGTGAGCGCCCATCGCTGTCTTTCCTTATGCCTATGCGCGGCTCATTGCTCGCGTAATTTCCACTACAATTTCCCCAGTTTGATTTTGACATACGTATAGTGACTATGATACACTGAATAAGAAAAAAGTGGGATAGTCTGCTTTGGTGAAAATAGGAACTTAGGACAAGAAAAGGTTAAGGGAGCGAAATACCTTGGATAAGAGTGAATATAAATTAAGAGCGGAAGAAATCAAAGACCTGATCAGCCGGGGAGAATATGCACAGGCTGCTGAAATTGCCGACACGATTGACTGGCGTCGTGTAAAAAGTGTCATGATGCTGTGTACGATCAGTGATCTCTATAAGATCAATCGCAGATATGAGGATGCCAGAGATATGTTGCTTCTGGCATATGAACGTCGTCCCGGCGGAAGGACCATCTGCTATTCCCTGTGCGAACTTTCCATTAAAATGGAAGAATACGTACAGGCGATAGAATATTATAAGGAATTCGTACAGGTGGCGCCCAAGGATTCGGGAAGATATATTCTGCAGTATAAATTGTACGAGGCGCAGGACGTGAGCCTTGAAGAACGAATCTCAGTTTTGGAAGAACTGAAGAAGAGAGATTACAGGGAAAAATGGGCATATGAACTGGCATACCTGTATCACAGAGTGGGACTGGCAGCCAGATGTGTAGAGGAATGTGATGAACTGATCCTTTGGTTCGGCGAAGGGAAATATGTGATTAAGGCGATGGAACTGAAAATGCTCCATCAGCCGTTGACACCGGAGCAGCAGGAAAAATACGATCATCGGTTCGATGCGCCCGGAAGCTTTATCCCGTCGCAGAACTCTGTGCAGGATAACGGGTATAGCGGGAATCAGGGTTATGATCAGGGTTACGCCCAGGACGGAAGCTATGATCAGGGTCAGGGGTATGATCAGAATTATACTCAGGATTATTCCCAGAATGGGAACTATGACCAAAGCCAGGGGCATGCGCAGGACTATCCTCAGGACGGAAACTACGATCAGAATCAGGGCTATGTTCAGGAGGATAACTATGACCAGGTATCCGGAGATACCCAGGTCTATGAACCCATGCAGCAACCGGCGCAGGAGACCTCCGCACAGCCGGAGCAGGATGATTTCGATATTCATGTGAAGACCATGGATGTGGGTCAGTATAATACCATCAATCTGCAGGCAGAACTTGCAGCGGGACTTCGTGAAGTCCTCGGTGAGGAGCCAAAAAAAGATACCGCGAAAGCTACAGCGGACTCCATTACCCGTTCTATCGTAGCACCTATGATGGATTCCGATACAGAATCTCTGGATTATCCGGAGATTGCAGAGGTCAGTGAGGATGATCTGGAGCCGGAGACCGAGCAGATCGAAGGTTCCGAGGTGTTCTTTGGTGAGACCGGAGAGATCGGTGATCTGTCTCAGGTTCCTGAGGTAGAGACCGAGGAGATCCTGCCGGAGGAACCGGCATCTCTTAAGAGACAGGATGTTGTGCCGGAATTATCGGAAGCACAAGTGGAGCCGGAAGCAGAGCCGAAGGCGCCTGTGGAGACAGAGAGCAAGCCGGAAAGCTCTGTCGAAGAGATTCACGAAATGCATGAAGTGACCGTACCGGTGGAACCTCCCAAGGAGCTGGCGAATGTACTGGCACAGGAATCCGACGGTCAGATCAGCCTGGTAATGCCCGAGGCGGAAAGCATCGAGAAGCAGATTACCGGTCAGATGAATATTGAAGACATTCTGGCAGAGTGGGAACGCAAAAAGAAAGAAAACCTCGAAAAGAGAGAAGAAGAAGTCCGCCAGCATGTATTGCAGCAGACCGGTGCCATGTTCACGGAATTTGAACAGGCAGTAAGAGATGGACTGTTAGAGAAACTGGAAAAAGAAAAAGCAGCGGATGCTGATGTGGTTACGGACACAGATGAAGTTGAAGAGCTGGAACCGGAACCTGCTGATACGGATATCGTTGACGCTGAAGAGGTAGAAGAACTTGAAGAGGAACCTGCTGTGGCGGAATATGAGGAAGAACCCGCAATAGAGGAACCGGAAGCTGTTGCCAATATGGAAGTGACGCAGGAGCCTGCGGCAGAGATCACAGAGGTGTCGGAGGAAACTATAACAGAGATCGAAGAAGCATCGGAGGAATCCGTAGAGGAGGCCAAAGAGGAGCCGGAAGAACAAGCAGTAGAACAAGCGGTAGAAGAAGTCCCTGAGGACGAGCAGCCGCAGACCCCGGAGCCTCCCGTAGTGGAGAGAGACAAAGCAAAAGTCCGTGCGCTTACCAGAGAAGAGCGCGAGCTGTATGCGCCCTTTATTCAGAGTAAGTCCGCAAGAGAACAGTTAGTCAAAGCCATTGATAATATCAGCCTGGCTGCCTATACCGGCAATGTGATCATCACCGGTGAAGAAGGCATGGATACCTTATCCCTTGCGAAAAATATGATTCGTGAGATCCAGGCTACCGACAGCAATTTCTCCGGAAAAGTTGCCAAGATCTCCGGACATGCGCTGAATAAAAAGGACGCTGCCGATACATTATCCAAGCTGAAGAACGGAGCGCTTATTATCTGCAAGGCATCGGAAATGAACGATACTACGGTGAACACCCTGTATAAAGCCCTGCAGCAGGAGAACCAGGGAATAGTTATTATCCTGGAGGATACCAAGCGTGAGATCGACCGTTTCCTGGAAAAGCATGAAAAACTGAAAGAAAGCTTTACAGCCCGCATGGATGTGGAAGCTCTCAGTAACGATACACTGGTGGCATTCGGAAGACAATACGCCCGGGAAATGGAATACTCCATTGATGAGCTGGGAGTTCTCGCACTGCATACCAGAATTGAAGATATGCAGACCATAGACCATGTGGTTACCGTGGTAGATGTGAAAGAGATCGTGGATGAGGCAATTGCGCATGCGAATAAAAAGACATTAAAGCATTTCTTTGATGTTCTGTTTGCCAAGAGATATGACGATGAGGATATGATCATCCTCACTGAGAAAGATTTTGTATAACTATTCAGAGCCATGTAAACATTGACGAATGGGCGTCGAATGCTTGCATTCGTAAGAACATTTATCAATGTTTATAGGGCGAATGGGGTTCTGAATAGTTAAAAATATATAGCGGGAGGCGCAGCTATGACGAAGGAGAAGGTATTTATTTCCGAAGCAGACCAGTATCTTTTTGCCCAGGGAACGCATTATGATATTTATAAAAAACTGGGCGCGCATCTGTCGACGGAAAATGGTGTGCAGGGAGTCTATTTCGGGGTATGGGCACCAAATGCGGCACAGGTGAATGTCATCGGCACATTCAATGAATGGAACGAGGAGTCTCATCCCATGCAGAAGCTGGGAGAAGGTGGTATCTGGGGGTTGTTCGTTCCCGGCGTGGAAGAAGGAACAATGTATAAGTTCCTGATCTATGCGAGAGATGGCAGAAGACTGTACAAAGCCGATCCCTTTGCTAACTATGCGGAGTACAGACCGGGCACAGCGTCCATCGTTACTGATATCACGGGATTCGATTGGAAGGATTCCAAGTGGATGGAAGCCCGGGATAAAAAAGATATGAACAAGGAGCCCATGGCGATCTATGAGTGTCATATCGGTTCTTTCATGAAGCATCCGAATAACGGTACTGCGGAAGGATTCTATAATTATCGGGAGTTTGCCGACCGGATCGTTGAATATCTGAAAGAGATGAAATACACCCATGTAGAGCTTATGGGAATCGCAGAGCATCCGTATGATGGCTCCTGGGGGTATCAGGTGACCGGATACTATGCGCCTACGTCCCGTTACGGAACGCCTAAGGATTTTATGTATCTGGTTAATGAACTGCATAAGGCAGGCGTTGGAGTCATTTTGGACTGGGTACCGGCACATTTTGCAACCGATGCACACGGACTGGCAGAATTTGACGGACAGTGCATATTTGAACATCCCGACCCTCGTTTGGGAGAACATCCTGAATGGGGAACGAAGATATTTAATTATGGCAAAAATGAAGTGAAGAACTTCCTGGTAGCCAATGCTCTGTTCTGGCTGAGAGAGTTCCATGTAGACGGTATCCGTGTAGATGCAGTAGCATCCATGCTGTATCTGGATTACGGTAAAAAGGACGGACAATGGCTGCCGAATAAATTTGGCGGCAATAAGAACCTGGAAGCCATTGAGTTCTTCCATCATCTGAATTCAGTGATCCGCGGAACTTATCCGGGATTTTTGACAATTGCCGAGGAATCTACCGCATGGCCTAATGTCACCAGTGGTATCGGGGAGGAAGGCTTAGGATTTTCCTTCAAGTGGAATATGGGCTGGATGCATGATTTCTGCGAGTATATGAAGCTGGATCCTCTGTACCGGAAAGGCGATCATTATGCTATGACCTTTGCCATGAGTTATAATGACAGCGAGAATTATATTTTACCCTTATCCCATGATGAAGTGGTGCATCTGAAGTGCTCCATGGTGAATAAAATGCCCGGATATCCGGCAGATAAATATGCCAACCTTCGTGTGGGGTATAGCTACATGTTCGGGCATTCCGGCAAGAAATTATTATTTATGGGACAGGATTTCGGACAGGAGCGAGAGTGGAGCGAAGAGCGTGAGCTTGACTGGTATCTGTTAGGAGAGAAGCTGAATCAGGGCGTACATACTTATGTAAAGGAGCTGTTAAAGCTGTATCGTAAATACCCTGCTCTGTACGAGCTTGACAATACCTGGGACGGCTTTGAATGGATGAACGCGGATGATGCGGAGCACAGTACATACTGCTTCGTGAGAAAATGTTCCAGTGGCAAGAATAATCTGCTGTTTGTACTCAACATGACCCCGATGAAATGGGAGAACTATACCGTTCCCGTACCTAAGAAGAAAAAGTATAAGCTTTTGCTCAACAGTGATGAGGAGCGTTTCGGCGGCTGGGGAAACGAGATTCCCACAGAGATTATGGCGGAGAAAAAGCCTTATCATTATAAGGATTACTCCATCAGCTTTGATCTGCCGCCCTACGGTGCAGCAGTATTTCTGTTCTAGGTCAGGTTAAGAAATCATATAAAACAACCGAAATAAAAGATGAGTGTGACCAAAAGTACACTCATCTTTTTTCATAACTATTCAGAGACATGTAAATATCACTAAGACCTCTTTAAATGCTTGCATTCGTAAGAGGATTTAAAGGACGACAGGCGTGAAGATAACATTTCAGAATCAGACGATCAATGAAACAGACAATAGAACAGAAAGCAACCGGACAGAGAAAAACAGCTGGGGCAAAGACAAGTCATGCAGCAGTAAAAAAAGCGTAAATGTGAATTTGGGGGCAGTATACGAGAGTGGACAGCTTGCAGTGCCCATGTCTTCTTTAGAAAAGGAAGAGAACAACAAAGGAAAATCTCTGATTGAGCTGCAGCAGGATGCCGGGAATGCTAATGTGGCGTTGCAGCAGGACTATATGACATTGCTGTCGCATACCATGTCACAGGAGGACTATGCGAAGGCCTGTGAGGATGGATTTGATCCTAGAGAATTAGATCAGGATACAGCGGTCACCATCGTGGATAAGATCAAGGCAGAGCTGGTGCGTTCCGGACAGCAGATCGCAGGATATACGGATGATATCGACATGGATACCCTGGCGGCAGCGGTAGGAAGTGATACTTTAGCCCGAAGCATCGAAGAGCAGTTCCGTTCCGCGGATCTTCCTTTGACACAGGAAAATATAAATGAACTGAAAAGCGCCTGGGATATGGCAGCTTCCCTGAAGGAACCGGAAGAAGGTGCGGTCAGCTACCTGGTGGATAATGGACTGGAACCGGAGATCTGGAACCTCTATGTGGCAGAGAACAGCGGTGCGAAAGTACAGAATAATGATGTCCCGCAGGAACTGCAGGAGCAGATGAACAAGGTAATTGCGGATGCGGGATTGACGGTAAACGATGAGAACAGACAGAAGGCACAGTGGCTGGTAAGTGCAGGACTTCCGCTGACTACGGATACGCTGCAGCAGCTTGTGGAACTGGACGGTATTTCCTATCCTGTCACGGAGGACACTTTTGCGCAGGCGGCAGCAGCGGCAATTGCGGAGGGAAAATCCCCGATGTATGCGAACCTGGGCAGACAGGATACGATTTATGAAAAAGCAGATAAAATGCTGCAGGACTGGTTCTCGGATGCAAAGTGGGATGCCACGGCAGAGAATCTGGCAGCGAGAAAACAGCTGGAAGAGATTCGCCTGCGCATGACGGCAGAAGTGAACGTAAAGCTTTTACAGAGTGATTTTTCCATTGATACAGCTCCTATGGAGCAGCTGATCGAAGCGCTGCGAAAGGCGGAGGCAGAGGTTGCCGAAAAATACTTTCCCGGTGAGTCTCAGGCAGTGACGAAATATGAGACTTATACCCAGGCAGTGCAGGTGGCTTCCGAATTGCCGGGATTGCCTGCCGGAGTACTGGGACTCTATAGCTTGGAACAGAATGCTGCCACAGAGACAGTTTCTGACTTCCATAAGGAAGGCGCTGCAATGCAGAAAGCCTATGAGGAAGCGGGCGAACGTTATGAGACTCTGATGACGGCACCGAGAAGCGATCTGGGAGACAGCATCCGGAAAGCATTTTCTAATGTAGATGATATTCTAACAGAGATGTCATTAGAAAAAACACAGGAAAATCAGCGGGCTGTCCGGATTCTAGCATACAACAGTATGAAAATTACGCCTGAAAATATCGAGAAGATCAAGGAAGCTGACAGACAGGTCAGCGCAGTGGTGGACAGACTGACACCGAAAAATGTGTTACAGATGATCCGGGATGGTGTAAATCCCCTGGAGAAGACCTTTGATGAACTGGAGTCCTATTTTTCACAGAACCCCCAAAGCTATGAGGAAGAAGCGGAGGACTACTGCCGTTTCCTATATCAGTTGGAACGGAAAAAGGATGTTACAGAAGAGGAACGGAAAGCATATATCGGAATTTATCGAATGGTGCACCAGGTCGAGAGAGAGGATGGTGCAGCGGTAGGCGCGGTAGTAAATACCGGTGTAGAGTTGCGATTTTCCAGTCTGCTGGCGGCAGCCAGAAGTAGAAGGGCTTCTCATATGGACTGGAAAGTATCGGAGGATACCGGGTTGACACAGGAGATTCATTTGTCCGCGAATAATATATCTGAACAGATCCGGATGGGTATGGCAAAAGAGGTTCTGACAGAGGTGTCAGATGATAGCGAAAGCAGAGCAGCGTATGACCGGGAAGGACTGCAGCAGATGCGTGAGGCGGGGAATACGACGCCGGAAGCCGCAGAACTACTGCAAAGGGGAGAACTTCCCATCAGCGCGTCGAATCTTTTGGCGGCCCAGGCACTTATGGATGATCCGGCGGAGATGTTTGGCAATCTGCGCAGATACAGAGAAAAGTATCGGCAGGAAAAAGAAATGCTGCAGACAGCAGGCAGCGAAGTGCCTGCCGGGACAGAAACTTCCGAACTGTGGGAACAGCTGGATCAGCAGAATTTTGCAGAGGATTATCGGACTATGCTTCAGGACACGGCAGAGGAAGCGGAGACCATGAGCCTGGAACGGGCGGATGAGCATCTGGATGTAAAACAGCTGCAGCTGGTACACAAGCAGCTGCGTCTTGCGGGGAGCCTTCAGGAGAAGCAGGAATATTTTCTCCCGATGTACCTGGGCGAGCAGCTGGCGGGAGTCCATCTTACCTTACAGCAGGGAGCCGGAGCTGTCGGTGCTGTGGAGATTAGGGTGAATGCCGAAGATATGGAGCTGGAGGCATATTTACAGGTAAAGGGAGACACCATCGATGGCTATCTCGTAGGAAATACACCGGAAGAGGTTACGGAATTAGAGAAGACCTCCGATATATTCCTTGAACGGATTCAGACAGATACTTCTGCAGACTGGAAAGTAGAAAAGCTTCCTATCGTCAGCTCCCGGGATATGACAAGGATGGCAGCCGGAGAGACAAAAAATGCAGACACCATAGAGAGTCGGATCGATACGGAACAGTTGTATCGTCTGGCAAAAGGATTCCTGCAGGCTGTCGCAGACAGCAGCGGAAAGTAAGGAGTAACACATGAGAATCAATTACAATGTATCGGCAATGTTATCCAACAATGCTTTATCTACAAACGATGACCTGCTGTCCAAATCATTAGAGAGACTTTCTTCCGGACTGAAGATCAATCACGCCAAGGACAATCCTGCCGGACTGGCAATGTCCAAGCGTATGAATGCTCAGATCGAGGGACTGTCCGTGGCTAATCAGAATGCCAGTGACGGCGTATCCATTATAGAGATTGCAGACGGAGCCATGACAGAGATCAGTGAGATGCTGCAGCGTATCAATGAGCTTTCCGTCAAGGCTGCCAACGGCACTATGACAGATGATGACCGCGCAACCATACAGGATGAAGTAGCACAGTTGAAGGAAGAGATCACCCGTATCTCGGATACCACGGAATTCAACGGGCAGAAGCTGTTGAACGGAGAATTTGATCTCAAGGGATATACCGATAAGCAGGAGATTAAAGTGAATTATTGTTCTCCGGATGTGCCGGTAAAAGAATATACCATACAGTCTATGAAATTTAAGAAAGATGCAGAGGGAAATTTTGAAGTAGACGGAGATATTAAATTCGGAGACGGATTTAAAGAGGTAGAACCCTTAAAGACGGATATGAAGGATAATCTTCTGACGATCACCGGCACGAACGGCTTTGAAATGCGTCTGGATGTGTCGGAAGCAAAAGAGGGCTATTCCTATGATGGCATGAAGATCGATGCTACCGGTATCGGAGCAATGCGTCTGCAGATCGGAGCCAACGAAGGACAGGTACTGGAGGTTAATATTCCCGCGGTTACTCTGCAGAACATGGGAATTGAAGATATTGATGTGAATACACAGGATGGGGCAAAGGATGCCATTGCAAGAGTAGACGGTGCCATCAAATATGTATCCTCCGTCCGCGGCAGGCTGGGAGCATTTCAGAACCGTCTGGAGTCTTCCATTAACAGCCTGGATGTTACCAGTGAGAACATGACCGCGGCATATTCCCGTATCATGGATGTGGATATGGCGGAGGAAATGACTTCCTATACCACTTATCAGATCCTGGCACAGGCAGGAACCTCCATGCTGGCACAAGCAAATGAGAGACCTTCTCAGGTATTGCAGCTGTTACAGTAATGAGCTTGTGACAAAGTGAGGACTTGAAATGACAAAAGAGTGTAAACAACAATTTACTCTGCGGATCACCCAGGCGAATGCCACACAGCTGGTAGTCATTCTCTACGAAATGACATTACAGTATCTTGCAGATGCTGAGCAGGCAGCAGAAGATGCGCAGTTTCTGGAAGCGGTTCGCAGGACCAGGGGATGTATCAATGAACTTTTGAATTCTCTTCACAGAGAATACAGTCCGGCGACGGAATTGTCCAGTCTGTACCTGTACTGTATCCGCAGACTCGCTGTATGCGAAGCAAAATGCGACAAAGCAGCATTAGCGGATGTACGTAAGGTGATCGCACCTCTCTGTGAAGCATACAGACAGATCCAGGATCAGAATCCGTCCGGTCCTGTGATGAATAACTCTCAGACAGTATATGCGGGGCTGACCTATGGCAGGAATCAGTTAACCGAAAACATGGCTGACCAGGGCACGAATCGGGGAATGCTGGTATAGAGAATCCTCCTGTTCTCTGGGCAGGGTGGCAGCGAGATCGGTCAGATGCTGATATCTTTTTTGCAGAGCATTGATCTCGTAAATATAACTGTCGATCAGATCACTTTCCAATGCGTTATCAAAACCCGCATAGGCGATATCCAGAGCCTGGCGGGTTTTTCTTATGGACTCCTTTAAATCTAAGCGGGAGAGATCTTCTTCCACGGTTTCGGAATTCGTATTTATCTGACTAAAAAAGATTTTCATAAATTATCCGTCCTTTCTACTAACAGTATAGGAATTAAAAAGGGAAATTATACCTGCCGTGCATGAATGTGGCAGACATTTTTTCTGAAAAACAGGAATAGATTGTAGCAACAGCAGAAGTAAAGGAATGAGTTGCCATGGAATATCCGAAAATACTGTTAGGCCTGATCGGAGTGAGTGTATTGCTGCTTGTGGTAAGTTTTCTGGGTAAACGCGCAGAGTGGTTTCTGAATCTTGTATTACGAAGTGTTTTCGGTACGATTCTGATCTGTTTTATAAATTGGGGACTGGGAATGCTGGGGCTTGCCGTGACTGTGGGAATCAACGCGGCTACGGTCCTGACAGCGGGTATCTTAGGCGTTCCGGGGATCCTTGCATTGTACGGACTGGTAGTTTATCGAATGCTTTGACAGGCAAAAATCCAGTAAAATCAAGGACTTGCGCGAATGTGGCAGGAAACTTTACAAGCGTGATTGTTAAAATGTAACAAAGATTATTTTTTTACGAAAAAGCACTTGTCAGATAGAAAAACAACGACTATAATCCATCTTACAACCAATCGCGATGGTTGTAAGATATCTTATAAGATCTGCAATTCTTTTGGGATTATTTCATCCCGCATTACCACTTGTACAGTAACTGAGAGGAGAGTGAGAATGTAACGAATACCGGAACAAAATTAATATTGTGTTTTCTTTTAGGCATTGCCTGCCGCTATGATTACAAAAGCCGCAGGATCCCCAATGGATTAATTTTAGGATGCCTGCTCGCGGGGCTGGGAACGAGACTGTGGGAGCAGGGAATTTCGGGGATTGGTGGATACCTGGGGAATATTCTGTTAACGACCATGGCATTTTATCTGTTCTTTTACATCGGAGCCATGGGAGCGGGAGATGTAAAGCTTCTGGGCGCCTGTGCCGGTTTTTTCCCGGCAGGCAGAGTTCTGTATTTTCTGTTTTTCGCGCTGCTTTTCGCAGCAATTTTCGCACTGTGTAAAATGTACCGGGCACATAATCTTTGGGAGAGATTGTGCTATCTGGGAGAATATGTGTGGGATGTTGTCCGTTGTGGGCAGTGGAGAGTGTATTTTGCGGAGGATAGAGCATCGGAGGCGGCGGGAATCTGCATGGCAGGACCGATTTTATGCAGTGTGCTGCTGTACGTGGGAGGGATTTATTGATGGAACAGAAGGAACCGATTATTGTCCTGTATGACCGGGAAGAAGAATATGCGCGACTTTTTTCGGAATATTTAAAAAGACAAAAGGAACTGCCCTGGGAAATTCATACTTATACAGGAATAGAAGAACTATTGGACAGTGAAAAGACCGGAGAGGTGACTATGCTGGTGGTGGCAGAGTCATCCTATGCGGACAGACTGGAGACGCTGCAGCCTGTCTGCCAGGCGATTCTGAACGAAAGCGGTACACTTAGATGGCACCAGTTTCCCAATATTAATAAATATCAGGAAGCGGAAGGGGTGTGGAAAGAACTGCTGGAACTGTATGTGGAGGCGGTAGGAGTACGGCTGCCGCTTTTGTGTGCGGAGTATAAGACAAAATTTATAGGGATCTATTCTCCGGTACACCGGTGTCTGCAGAGTTCTTTTGCGCTGACATTTGCACAGTTGATTGCAGAAAAGCATCCTGCGTTATATCTGAATTTTGAACACTACATCGGAATCATGGAGCTTCTGCCTGAGAGACAGAACAGGGACTTGGCGGACCTGCTCTATTTTCTGGCAGGAGATCCGGACAAATTTTCACTGCGGATGCAGACTGTAATTCAGAAAAAAGGAAATCTGGACTATATTCCGCCGATGCGCAACGGGCAGAATCTGCTGGAAATCACACTGGATGAATGGAGAAGTCTGTTTCAACGCATTGAAGAGCTCGGGAAATACGAATATGTGATACTGGATCTGAGCGAAAGTATACAAGGATTGTTTGAGGTGCTGCAGATCTGCACGGTGATATATACGCTGACGAAGGAAGATCCGATCTCGCAATGTAAATTGAACCAGTACGAACAGCTGCTGGCTTTATGCGAAAAGGAAACGGTAAAGGATAAGACGAGAAAATTGAGTCTGCCGTATTTTCACAGGCTTCCATCGGATCTGGAGCAATACACCCGGGGAGAGTTCGCGGAATATGTGAGGAAAGAGATAGAACTGCTGGAAAAATAAAAGGGAGAAGGATAATTATGGATTACTTGGAACAGAGAAGAAGACTACGTCAGATGGTGCAGGAGAGACTGGATTACGGAAGAGATTATACGGATGAAGAGGTGGAAGACACCATTGATGAAGTACTTATGGAGCAGGACAGCCTGGAGCTGTGCTCAGTAGAACTACGGAGACGCCTGCGTAAGGAATTGTTTGACTCCTTGCGAAGACTGGATATTCTGCAGATTTTTGTGGAGGACAGTTCTGTTACGGAGATCATGATCAATGGGATGGAACACATTTTTGTCGAAAGGGACGGACAATTACAGGAACTGGATCGGGGATTTGATTCCATGGAAAAATTGCAGGATGTGATCCAGCAGATCGTAGCGGGATGTAACAGAGTGGTAAATGAGGCATCTCCGATCGTGGACGCCAGACTTAGCAACGGCTCCCGTGTCAATATTGTCATGAGCCCGATCGCACTGAACGGTCCGATCGTTACGATCCGGAGATTCCCGGATAAGCCCATTACCATGCAGAAGCTGATCGCTATGGATACATTATCCGTGGAGGCTGCGGAATTCTTAAAAATGTTGGTGAAAGCCGGTTATAACATTTTTGTAAGCGGAGGAACCGGCAGCGGCAAAACGACTTTCCTGAATGTACTGTCAGGTTTTATTCCGTCGGAGCAGAGGATCATTACCATTGAAGACAGTGCGGAACTGCAGCTGCAGGGGCTTCCGAATTTGGTACGCTTAGAGACCCGCAATGGCAGTGAGGATGGCTGCAGAGAGATCGGAATCCGTGAACTGATCCGGTCTTCACTGCGCATGAGACCTGACCGCATCATTGTAGGGGAGGTTAGAGGTGCGGAAGCTATCGATATGTTGCAGTGTATGAATACCGGGCATGACGGAAGCATGTCCACCGGTCATGCCAACAGTGCGGCAGACATGTTGTCCAGGTTGGAGAATATGGTACTTATGGGAATGGACCTTCCACTGCCGGCAATCCGGAACCAGATCGCTTCCGGAGTAGATATTATAGTGCATCTTGGAAGGATCCGGGATAAGAGCAGAAAAGTACTGGAAATTACCGAAGTCATCGGATGCGAAAACGGAGAGATACGACTGAATCCTTTGTACCGGTTTGAAGAGCTGGGAGAGAGCAGCGATGGGAATGTGGTCGGTAAATTGCAGAAAACAGGAGGACTGCTTCATGAAGGAAAGCTCAAAGCGGCGGGATATTCGAGCGCCGTTTCATGACAAAGTACATATTATAAAACCATTGTTGCAGACGACAGGTATGATTCTCTTTTTTTCCTGGTTCTTTTATCGTTCCGTATTTGCGATCATAGTTCTGATCCTTCCGGGAATCTGGTATTTCAAAGGATGTGTCCGCAGACAGAGGAACAGAAATCAATGGGAACTGACCATACAGTTCAAGGAGTGCATCCTGGCAGTGTCCAATTCTCTGAAGGCTGGATATGCCGTGGAAAATGCATTTTTGGAGAGCAGAGAGGACATAAGGATGCTTTATGGAGAACGCTCGGTAATGTACTGTGAACTGGAATTGATACGCAGAGGCATGATATTGAACATCACATTGGAAGAACTGGTGGAAGATCTGGCAGAGCGAAGCGGCTGTGATGAGATCCGACAATTCTCTGCGGTGCTGTCAGTAGCAAAACGTGGAGGTGGAAATATTTCACAGATCATACGGAATACCGCAACACTCATAAGCGATAAAGTTGACACGACACAGGAAATGATGACATTACTCCGGGGAAGGTGTTTGGAACAGACTGTTATGGAGATAATGCCGTTTGCCATAGCTCTGTATATAGGAAGTACGTATCCAGGATATTTTGCACCGCTATATCACAATATGAGCGGTTATATTGTCATGACAGTATGCCTTGTTATTTATATAGGTGCTTATATGACAGGAGAGAAGATCATGGACCGTATTGCGGACAGCCTTTGATGGGGAGAGGATATGGATCGTAAAAAAGGCATTTTTGGAATTTGTTATCAAATAGTGCTGAAAATCTATAAAAAACTGCATCTGTGGAAAATACCGGTTCCCGGAAGAGATAGAGTAAGGGCGGATCTGAACCAGCTGTATCCCGGGGAAAATACGGAAGAACGCATAACGGAGTATTATGTAACGAAACTTACAATGTCTTTCATACTATTGGTTGCCGGAATATGTGTTGCATTCCTGGTAGTGGTCACCGGCAGAGAACGTGATCCCATCGAGAACGGCCGGATGCAGCGGGAGGACTATAAGAGTGGGGAGAAGGATTATATCATAACCGCAAAACTGGAAGACGGTGAGAAGTTTTCTTTTCCAATCAAAGTAACTCCCAGAAAATATGAGGAACAAGAGCTGCAGCAGATGGCATTGACATTCCGGGAGGAACTTTCGGAGTTAATACTGGGGGAGAATGAATCGCTTGACAGAGTGGTTACGAATCTGGAACTGGCGGAAGAATATACGGGATATCCCTTTTGGGTAGAATGGAGAAGTGATTCTCCCGATGTGGTTGACCGGGATGGAGTGGTACACATGCGGGAAGAAGACTGCATGGTACACCTGAATGCGGAATTGCATTATGAAGAATACTGTGAGACAGCAGACGTGACCGTTACGGTAAAGACCAAAGATATTTTACAGCAAAGTGAAAAAGAGCTTATTGAGGAATTGTTACGGTCAGCACAGCTGACAGATCCGGAAAAGGAAAGTTTTCTGCTGCCGAAATCGGTGGAAGGGAAAAAGATTACCTGGGAAGTAAAAAATACGATCGGTTTTCAAGTCTTAGGGGGAACACTTCTGACGGCGATTGCGATTTTTTTCTTCAAAGACAGAGATACTCATGAACTGGCAGAGAAAAAGAAGCAGGAAGCCAAAAGAAAGTATCCGGAGATTGTACAGAAACTGACACTGTATATGGAAGCCGGATTGACGGTGCGGGCAGCATTTGGCAGGGTAGCGGAGGATTATGAACAGGCGCGGAACTGCGGCGCTGCAAAACAGGCGGCATATGAAGAACTTCTGATGGCTAACAGAGAACTCCGAATGGGAATATCTGAGAGTGCAGCGTATGAGAACTTCGGAAAGCGGACGGGGGTCAGAGAGTATATCCGGCTGAGTACTTTTCTTACCCAAAACGTAAAAAAGGGAAGCACGCAGCTGTTACAGCAATTACGGGAGGAAGCAAAGACAGCGGAAGAGATGCGAATGCAGAATGCCAGAAAACTCAGTGAGGAAGCATCTACAAAATTATTACTGCCTATGATGCTGCTTCTTCTGATGGTTATGATACTGATTATGTATCCTGCATTTTCTAATGTAGGAGTCTGAAAATGAAATCACGAACAGGAGGAAAATTATGTCACATTTAAAAACAGTTCGACAATTTTTAACAGAAGAAGACGGAATGGGAACGGTAGAGGTGATTCTGATCATCGTGGAAAAATAGGCACCATAAGATATACTGTGTTTTATGAGGAAAATTATAGAACTGTGTAGAAAATGAGAATGGACTGGCGGTTTCAGATGAAACCATCAGTCCTAATTTTATAAAAATATATAACACTATTTTTGGGAACGTAAGATTTCCTTGAGATTTTCAGCCATTTTTAAGATGGCTTTTGATTCGCTTACGGAACAATCTGCTAATAGGCGGCTTAATTCTGCCGAGGAATATTCCATAGTCTGCGGAATATCCGCCATGATAAGCCAGTCAGCTGATATCTGCAACACTTCCACAATCCGTGTGAATATATCAAGGGAAAGATTGGTTTTTCCATTTTCAATGTCGCTTAGATATGGAGTGGATACATTGATAAGTTCAGCAAATTGCATCTGGCTTAAATGTTTTCCCTGGCGAGCCGATTTTATACGTTTACCTATTTCATCACGATTATACATAAATACCTCTTTGTAATAGTCTATGATTTATGGTATCGTGTATAGAATAAGAATAAAATAAACCATAGAATATGTATTATCCTATAGACGATATTTTGGAGAGAAAATTTTTAAGGAGGTAGCTTAATGTTAGTTAACAGAGAGACATTTCAAAAATATTAGGGAGAAAATATTCCGAAATTTATCTTTGAGTGCCTTTTAATTAGACTATGTTGTAAAAGCATGGTGGCTTGGAGATGGGTGCAACGATATTGGAGTTGGTAAAAAAGACCGGAGTATAGATTTAAAAAATAACAGAATTGGAGGAAACGCAGATGAAGACGAAAGAAGAAGCACTCTGCACAATGAAAGGAATTGAAGCACTTTTAATAGCACTTTCCCAATATACGGAAAAGATGGAGTGTGATCCAGATGCACTCTTTGTATTATCGAAATCTCTGACAGAATGCAGGGAATATTTTGAAGAAAATTAGTTATGTAAGAGAGTCCCTATTTTCATAAGATGGGACACGCAAGGTATGGAAGAAGTAAAAGAATAGGTAATTAAGGAGCAAAGAGAAGGATTCTTTGCAAGCAGTATTGAATTTATTAAGAGAATAATTGGAAAAGAGGGATCATACATGGAGAAAAAGTATTCAAAAAAGGAACATGACAAGTGCCAGAGGGTTGCTGATGCATTTAGCGAATTGTATGAAATGTATGGTGATATGTGCGTGGTGGATGCAGGAAAATTTGGATTTGCGTTTTTGAAGTGGTATGGGGGAGAGTCCTTTGATGGAAATAGTGTTTATCAGGACAGTAAGGAATTGTTTGATGATCTGTGGCAGATGTGGTTAGATTATAAAATTCTTGATTCTGTAGCAGGGACAGAGAGAGAAGATATTGATTATAAGAAATTATATGAAGAACTCAGCGCTGAGACCCAAAAAGAGTATGAAGAAAAAAGACAGCAGTTTTTAAGGCTTTCCGGGTTATGTGATTAAAGGAAGTAAGCAAAGGATATATTTCAAAGGTTTAAAGGGAGAAAACCTGTCTTGCCATAAAAATACAAAGAATGCCACAGATAAGATGTTTGTATCTTTGTTTTGGGAGCTATTCTGTGATATAACTAATGTAGACTCCGGCAAAAGAATTTTCTTTACCATTTATTCCCTTGGATACAGAGAAGGACTAGAGACTGGGGAATACAGAACATGGGTAGTAGTGAGAAATGCTGAAACTATGGAGAAAAATGAACGTGTGAGGGGGAACGAGGATGCAGGTTATTGTGTGTGTGGATGATGGCATGGGAATGTTATTCAACCACCGAAGACAGAGTAGAGACAGGGTACTGATACAAAGGATACTGGAAATCACAAAAGGAAAGCAGATTTTTATGAATACCTACTCTGCAGAATTGTTTGAAGGAAATGAAAATATCTGTATAGATGATGATTTCCTTAAAAATGCAGGGGATGGCGATATCTGCTTTGTGGAAAATGAGGCACTTTCCGGGTACATGGAAAAGATTGAGAAAATCATTGTTTATAAGTGGAACAGAAGGTATCCGGCAGATCTATATTTGGATATTCCGCTTGCCGAAAACGAATGGCAGCTGGTAGAAAGTTATGATTTTAAAGGATACAGCCATGAAAAAATTACGGAGGAGGTCTACGAAAGATGAATAAGGTTCTAAGCGTAGCAAAAACAATACTGGCATGGGTATTCGTGGTATTCTGTCTGCTTATGGCGATCGGATGCGGATCTGTTTCGGGGAGCATTCTTTTTATACTAACGGCAGTTCTTTCCGTACCACTTAAGATTGTAAGAAATCTGTGGGATAAGGTACTGGGAATCAAAGAAATACCGGATTTGCCAGAGGATACCCCGGCAAAGTGGTATGAGGCGAAGAAGAAAAAAGAGCAGAAGGCACATAAGAATGCGGTAGAAGATCAGAAAAAGAGAAGACTGTTTAAGCCCCTTATTATTGCAATGGCATTCATCATTTCATTTGCAGTAGCCATGGGAAATTCAGAGACTATAAATACCGCAGATTCTGTAAAAGAAAGTACCGAAGTAACATCTATAGAGGCTACCGAAGCCGTACAGGAAACCGTAGCTCCTACAGCGACACCTAAACCCACAGAAACACCAAAGCCCACGGCGACTCCGACAGCGATTCCTACGGCAACACCAGAGCCTACAAAGACACCGGAGCCTACGCCTACCGTTGTGGCAAAGGTATCCGAAGAATTCAGTCTTTCCAATGTGGCAGCATATTCCGGGAAACCTTATGTAGAAATCAATCAGAATGTGCCGTACTTTGCAGACAGCGAGTTATCAACAACATCGTATGAATATTATTCGGATCTGGATTCTTTGGGAAGATGCGGTGTATGTATTGCCAGTGTCGGACAGGACATTATGCCTACGGAAAAGCGTGGGGATATTGGTTCCGTGAAGCCTACCGGATGGCATACCGTAAAATATGCAGGTGTAGTAGACGGAAATTATCTGTATAACCGATGCCACCTGATCGGCTATCAGCTGACCGGAGAAAATGCAAATACCAAGAATTTAATTACCGGTACCAGATATCTGAATGTAGAAGGTATGCTTCCTTTTGAAAATATGGTTGCCGATTATGTAAAAGAAACCGGAAACCACGTAATGTACCGCGTGACTCCGGTATTTGATGGCAATAACCTTTTGGCAAGTGGTGTCCTTATGGAAGCAAAATCTGTGGAAGATAACGGAGCCGGAATACTTTTCAATGTATTCTGTTATAATGTGCAGCCGGGAGTAACCATAGATTATGCAACGGGTGATAGTTCCTTAGAGGAAAAAGTGGCAGTAAAGGAACAGAGCACACCGAAGCCGGAGGCGACGCAGGCACCGGTCGTTGCAACCCCTGAACCACAGCCACAACAGCAGGCACCTTCCGCAACAGGATCCTATGCCGTAAATGGAAAGAATGGAAAGATCCATATCGTTGGAGCCTGTTCAGCTACCGGAAACGGTGGCAGTGCCATGACAGACCCGGTATATTTTAATACTTATGAAGAGGCAGAAAGCTATTCCATTTCCATAGCACCCAACCAGAGCAAGCGTAAGTGTGGTAACTGCTATCGGTAGGAAAATGAGAAAAGAGTGGTAAATCAATGAGATTTGAAGAGGCAAGTTATCAGGCAATGCTCTGTGCAGATAAGAATGGCTATACCGGCAGGGAAATAAAAATCTACGAACTGGATGATGAGTGGATTTATCTGATTTTTCCGTCTGAGGAAATTACGAAAGAGTGCCCCAGGATATCCATAAACAGAGAGAGTGGAGAAATCACACATGGTATTATAAATACTCCGAAGCTTGACAGACTTGATGGATTTCTTAAAGGAAAGATGCGAAGGTTTATGTAGGATGGGAGAAGCAAAAGAAATCACAAAGATCATTATAAAAGGTTCTTCCGGGTACTGCGCTTATAGTGAAGCATATAAGGACAGGCTTACTATCGAAAAGGAAAAAATCAGCTATGAATATCTTCCAGAAGAGGAGACCAAGATAAACCCTGTCCGCAAATGGAACTATACAACCAACAGTCCCTTGTATCAGACACTGTATGAGAGGATAATCAAGATGCTGCCGGAGTATCTTTGCAAGGATCCTATGGAACTGGTTATGGACATCGGTGGTATAGAGATTACGGTTATCTATTCCGATAAAACACGTTATAAACAGGAATACATGGTAACCGGTGATTTTTTTAGAGACCTATTTGTAGAAATCAGGCATATGATTCCTGAGACAGAATATATGCCTGCAGTGTTACTATTGGCAGAAGATTTTCATGAGGAACAGGAGGAATAGGAGATGGCAATCAATTTTAATCAGAACAGTACATTTAATTTAAAGCCGATCAATAAGGAGTCGGTAAGAGGTGAAGTCATGGGACTTTTGGTGAATGGAGAGGAAATCGCCTATGCATTCCAGACGGTAAGAGATCAGCTGATATTCACCAACAAGAGAATTATCGCAGTCGATGTTCAGGGAATCACGGGAAAGCGAAAGTCTTTTACGACTCTGCCATATTCCAAAATCCAGTATTTTTCAATTCAGACACCGGGATTTATGGAAGCATTCCCTGATTCAGAACTGTTCCTTATGTTTTCCAGTGGCTTTACGGCAACCTTTGAATTTAAGGAAAAAGTGGATGTAGGAATACTGGGACGGCTGATATCGCAGTATATTTTGTAATCATTAGAGTAATCGGAGGATAAACTGGATTCATACCGGGCAGGTGTACCTATGCGAAAGATAACGATTGAATGGTCGTATCCCATGGAAATTGAGAGCATTCTTTATGATAAAAGAATGTCTGATATCGGGATATACTATATCACAAGAAGATTTGGAAACCACGTATCCGATCTGTATATCGGAAAAACTGTATATAGTTTTGGAAGCAGACTGGAGAGTCATTACTGGTACTGGCTTGATAAATACAGGTGAAAGAAGTACGTGAGACTTGGAACCATAGTAAAGCCTAAAAATATCAGTGAAGATGATTTAAAACAGCTGATTGGCGATGCAGAAGCAACTCTGATTTATTGCCTTGGGGATCAGCTTCTTCAAAACAAAATGTGTACCATATCGTGTAATCCATCGCAGCGCCTTATGATAACGAACATTGGAAGAAGAGGAAACATTCCAGAACAGGTTTTTATCTCGGATGAAGACTGGATTGTGTAGGGAGATATATGAAAGAACGGGATATAAGAGCAGTAGAGAGCATGGTAAGATGTGGAATAGACCTTGAGGGTTTATGTGCAGTATTTACAACATTTCCAAAGGAAGAAGTAATTGAAATCTATTATAGACTTCATGCGGAAAGTGACAGAGAAGAAGTAGCGCAGGGAATCAAAATGAACTGTTCGTAAAACTGGAGGAAGTAAAATGTGTGGTCGTTACTATGTGGATGACGATACAGCAGAAGAAATAGAAAAGGTAATACGGCTTGTGGATGCAAAGGTAAACGGAAAGCTGCCAGTGATGGAACATATCCATAAAGGTGATGTCCGTCCGTCAGAGATTGCACCGGTACTGTTAAAAAAGGAGAATATCCTTACCATCTGTAATGAGCGCTGGGGTTTCCCGGGAAAAGTGGGAAAAACACTTGTCATAAATGCAAGAAGCGAAACAGTGAATGAAAAACCGATGTTTTCTGATAGTGTAGCACACCGGAGAATTGCTATACCTGCAGCCGGATTTTATGAGTGGAATACGGATAAAAAGAAATATACTTTTCAAAGAAAAGATAAGAACCTTTTATGGATGGCAGGATTTTATAACCGGTTTGGGGAGGAAGACCGCTTTGTGATTCTTACCACCGGAGCAAATGCATCTATGGAACCGGTACATGACAGGATGCCCTTAATTCTGGAAGAGGATGAATTGATCCCCTGGATCATGGAGGATGGGAGTTGTGGCAAGATCCTTAAGAAAACTCCCTGCCAGCTGAACCGAAGTACAGAGTATGAACAGCTAAGCCTGTTCTAAGAAGAACATATTGGAGAAGAACGTTTCATGAAGTACAGGATAGAGAAGAATTGTACATCTCAGAGAGAGTACGAGGTAAATGAGAAGGAAGAACTATTTTTTGATAGACTATATGATTCCCTGCCGGAAGGAGACAGATTGTTTATTCACCTGTATCGTATGAGTAATGGGACATTGTCCGTGTAGTATAAAACATATCCCATAGGTAAGATTAAACTGCAGGGAAGAGTATTCTCCATGCAGATTTTAAAGGGACTCAGTTCCGTGAAAAATGTAGACGGATCATTAGAGGATTTTCTGGAACATATTCCAGACTGGTGTAAGTATATCAGGCTGCATTGCAAATAATGTGAGCAAAGGAGCAGTGTAAGACGGCTCTTTTTTTATCGGGAGATACGGAAATTTGTCAATAATTACATCTTGAATACCGAACGTGTGTTTGCTATAATGTACAAACAGGAGGCGAACATACGTTTGAAAAACATTATATTTCATGTAGATGTGAATTCCGCATTTTTGTCCTGGGAGGCAACCTACAGGCTGCATCATAAGGGCGGTACACTGGATATACGGACGGTTCCTTCTGCTGTAGGTGGAGATATGAGTATGCGCCACGGGATCATTCTTGCGAAATCAATCCCAGCAAAGAAATACCGTATCACCACAGGGGAAACCATACTGGAAGCAAAGAGGAAATGTCCGAATCTTTTACTGGTACCACCGAATTACGGTATGTATGAGCAGTGCTCGAAGGCCTTTATGGAGATTTTAAAAGAGTACTCTGACAATGTGGAACAATATAGCATTGATGAAGCTTTTGTGGATATGTCAGAAACGTGTCACCTATTCGGAAGTCCTGTAGAAACAGCAAATCAGATAAAGGACAGAGTGTATAACGAACTGGGATTTACCGTAAATATCGGGATATCATCAAACAAACTGCTTGCAAAAATGGCATCTGATTTTGAAAAACCGGATAAGGTGCATACGCTGTACCCGGAGGAGATGGAAGAAAAGATGTGGTCTCTCCCGGTATCGGATTTGTTTTTTGTGGGAAGAGCAACGACAAAGAAATTGCTTAACCTTGGGATAATGACGATAGGAGAACTGGCAAAGACGGATCCGGTATGGCTCAAAACAGTACTTAAGAAGCAGGGAGAAATCGTCTGGAACTTTGCCAATGGCATAGATTTTTCACCGGTCGTGTCTGTGGCACCGCCTAATAAGGGATATGGTAACAGCACAACGACACCTTATGATGTAGTGGATGAAGAAACAGCAAGGAAAGTGTTACTTGCTCTTTCGGAAACGGTTGGATCGAGACTAAGAAAAGATCATGTGGAGATTGAACTTGTATCAGTGGGGATCCGATATTCTGATCTGTCATATGTATCCCATCAGAAAAGACTTAAGACATCCACAGATCTTACGATGGAAATATATGATGCAGCCTGTGAATTGTTTGTAGCATTGTGGAATGGATATCCGATCAGACATTTAGGGGTGCATACAGGTAAGGTGCAGGACTGTGATTTTTCAAGGCAGCTGGTACTTTTTGATGATACTGATTATGAAAAATTGTCCAAGGTGGATGACACGATAGATGTTATCCGGAAAAGATTTGGAAATGATGCAGTAAAAAGAGCAGTTTTTGTGAATCAGCCGATAGACCATATGTCCGGTGGAATATCGAGAGAGAAGAGAAGCGTAGATTACAGTAAAATTGTCGTGGACTAGATGGAGGCAGCATATGGCATTTGGAATAGGCATAAATAATGAAAACCAAGATGCCGGTATGATACGGGGATCACAGCAGGATATTGCCTGTGAGTGCTGGTTTACACAAAAGGGAAAAATCATTCCACTAATGATAAAGGTACAGGATGAAGATGGAGAAATCCGTTGCATCAAACAGATCGAAGTCCATTCGCAGGAAGCAAAGATGTATGCCGGGATCCCATCGGTAGAGTTTGACTGCACCATCGTGATTATGAAGCAAAAGATTCCAGTAAAACTTTTGTATTTCCAGACAGAAAACAGATGGGCATTAAATTACAGATAAGCAAACTTACGAGTGTTTGCAATTTACAGGTGGAACGTATTATAATCCCATCTTTGACACTTTATAGAGCCAAAAACAGCCATAACCTCAGTATTTATCATGGGTGTGGCTGTTTTCGTTTTTGCATCGATATGTACTATTTTTGAAATTGTGCTATTTTTTCTGCTTCGTTTCCTTGATAATTGTCCGCATATCTGCCTTAGAGATGAATTCGTAATCCGTTCGGAACCCGAAAGCTGTGTGCAATGCATCTGTCAGTTTCGTTCGTTTGTAGGAAGGAATGTAGCCGCTGTCTTTGGACAGCAGGGTCATATTCATTTCCCGGAGTGTCTTCAAAATTTCGCTGCAGGTGAATTCTTCCCCCAGCTTCTTTTCCAATAGCCGGTATACCAGAAGGCTGATGTAACAGGTCAGAAAGTGGGCTTTTATGCTGTCTTCCCGTCTTACAAAAACGGGCTGTGCCTCGAATTCCGTTTTCATGATCCGGAAGTTTTCTTCAATCTCCCAGCGGCGTCTGTTGATGTTGATGATGTCACGGACATCCCCTTCCAGGTTCGTTACAACTGCATAAAAGCCATCATACATGGATTCTTCTCGGATACGCTCTTCGTCCAGTTGGAAAATCTGTTTCTGTGCGATCTCTCCGTCACCTGAAGGTGAAGCAAGTCTTATCCTGAAAATGTACAAGAATGGTTTCACAGCAGAGCAGATCGCTGCAGCAACAGATAAAGAAGTAGAAGAAGTAAAGGCAATTCTTGCCAGTGAAAAATAGTGTAAAAAGAGTGAAAAAATAATGGAAAAAGTCTTCCTGTTTGGATGTAATAATATTCGAAAGGAAGGCTTTTTCTTTAGAATGAAAGACAGTAGATCAAGAGGGTCTACTGTTTTTTTGTGGAAGTATAGTTCCTGTTGTCAAAACAGGAACGGTACATGACAGTCTGTGTATGAAATATTGAGATTCCCCGGCGGATTCGATAAAATCGTCATAACAAATGGAAAGGCGGTGCCGGTGTGATGAAAAAAATAAGTCTGAATAACAACTGGATCTGTAAGAGGGCGGGGCAGCCGGAACAGGGTATGACGGTGAATATTCCGCATGACGCAATGCAGATGGATGAAAAGGATGAGCTGAGCGCCGGTGGTGTACATAATGGGTGGTATGTATGCCATGATTATATTTACGAGAAGGCATTTTGTGCGTCGGAAGACTGGAGAGAAAAGAGAGTAATTCTGGAATTTGAGGGTATCTACAAAAATGCAATTGTGTTTCTCAACGGTGAGAGGATTGCTGTACATGAGTATGGATATACCGGATTTTATATCGATATTTCTGAAAGACTTTGTTATGAGAAAGACAATAGTATAAAGGTGTATGTTTCGAACAGCGAGCAGCCGAATAGCAGATGGTATTCCGGAACGGGAATCTACCGGCCGGTGTGGCTGTATCTGCTTCCGGTGGAACATATAGAGATGGATGGGATCCGTATCACGACTTTGCCAGGAGAGATTCCTGCCATAGGAATTGATATTGCGACGACAGGCGACGGAGAACTCGATATAGAAATTTTGGAAAAAGGACAGCTGCTTACAAAAGTAAGCAGTCGTGCAGAACAGAAAAAGTGTCATTTGGAAATATCTCTACCGCAGGCGAAACGCTGGATGCCGGAACAGCCGCAGCTGTATCTGTGCAGAGTAACTTTTGGAGAAGACCAGAGAGAGGAACGATTCGGAATCCGTGAGATCCGATGCGATGCGCAGAATGGATTCTGCATCAATGGAAAAAGAATCATTTTAAGAGGAGCCTGTATCCATCATGATAATGGATTACTGGGAGCCTGTGCGTATGATTATGCCGAATATCGTAAGATCCGGATACTGAAGGAAAATGGTTATAATGCAATCCGGTCGGCGCACAATCCATGTTCCAAGGCAATGCTGCGAGCCTGTGACGAGTTGGGAATGCTGGTACTGGATGAATATGTGGATGTATGGTACATTCACAAGACGAAATATGACTATGCCGACAGAGTAATACAGAATTATGAGACAGATCTGAAGGCAATGACTGACAAAGACTATAATCATCCCAGCGTTGTGATGTATTCTATTGGAAATGAAGTATCTGAGACTGCACAGAAAAAAGGAATCGAGCTGTGTGGAAAGATGACGCAGAAGCTTCATGAGCTGGATGGAACCAGACCGGTTACCTGTGGCATCAATATCTTTTTTAACTTTTTGAGTTCCATTGGTTTTGGTGTGTACAGTGACAAAAAAGCGGAGCAGGAAACAAAAAACAGTAAACGTAAGAAAGTAGGAAGTGAATTTTTTAACAGTCTGGCAGGAATATTGGGTGCCGGTTTTATGAAGTTTGGGGCAACACTATATCCCTGCGATCTGAAGACGAGGGATGCTTTTGGAAAACTGGATATTGCCGGATATAATTATGGAATCAACCGGTATCGGCATGATTTGAAAAAATACCCCTCCCGTTTAATCCTCGGAAGCGAGACTTTTTGTTCGGATGCTGCAAAATTCTATCAGCTGGCACAGAAAAATCCGCGTATCATCGGAGACTTTGTATGGGCGGGCATGGATTATCTGGGAGAAGTCGGTGTGGGAGCATGGGAGTATGCAGATTATGCTCCGCGGTTTGACGGTGGAAAGGGCTGGGTCAGCGCAGGTTCCGGAAGAATCGATCTGACAGGGAAACCGCTGGCAGAGATGGCATATACGCAGGTCGCTTTCGGACTGAGAGAGCTGGCAGTAGGTGTGATCCCGGTGAATCATACGAAGGATAAACATTCCCCTTCTGCATGGAAGATGTCTAACGCTTTGGAGAGCTGGTCATATGAAGGCTATGATGGAGAGACAGCGTGCGTTGAAGTAAGCACTGGTGCAGCTTACGTGGAATTCATATTAAATGACGAGATTATTAGAAAAAGGAAAGTAAAAAACAGAGAATGCTTTCAGACGAAAATCCCTTACAGGAGCGGGACATTACAGATAAAAGCATATGCGGCTGACGGCAGCCTGATTGCAGAACAGCGGCTGCAGACCGCAGGACGTGAGACACAGCTTCGAATGTTCCCAGAACAGACCACAATAGACACTTCGGAACTGTGTTATATTAGAATATGTTATACAGATGAGAATGGAATTCTAAAACCGTTAATCCGAGATGAATTACGGGTGGAAGTGAGCGGAGGAATCCTGCTCGGATTTGGAAATGCCTGTCCTTATCATGAGAGGAGCTATAAAGGCGATGTGACGGATACCTATTATGGAGAAGCGCTGGCAATCATTCAGCCTCAGGAGATGGGAGAGATAACGGTTCGGGCGACCGGAAGCTACGGAACGGCAGAAACCAAAATAAAAGTTCGAGTGTAATTAGATGTACGGCAGGGAGGATAAGCGATGAAAGAACGGTGGAAGAAATTTGAACAGTCACATCCTAAACTGGCAAAATGGGTTTATCAGTTGTTTTATTTCTGGGTATTCAGTATGAGTGTTACGATATTCCAATATCTGGCATTTACCTTTTTACCTTATTTGTTTGGAAAAACACTGGCAGCCAGAGAGTTTATGTGGCCACAGATTCCCATTCACATTGGCAACATCGATTATAAGTGGAATATTTTAGGGTATGAGGTGTTAAAAGATGCTGAGGGTACCGTGCTCATAGGTGGTGGATTGGGATATTTCCTCAGCTATGAACTGGGAACATTTCTGGCACAGTGTATCAATTTTCCCTTGCAGAGGAATATTACGTTCCACAGCAAAGGAAAGATATCATGGCAGATTTTCTGGTACTTTATTGCGTGGTTATTGATATCTTTTGTATGTAATGCGGTGAACGGATTATGGATACCGCTGGCGCAGATATATTTCACACCAGCAGTCTATAATCTATTGGTTACTTTTATCACCGGCGGTGTGTCGATGGTCATTTATTTCTTTGTCTTTAAAATAATATTCCCGGAGGGCGAAAGGGAACATGGAAAATAAACAGAATATATGGTAAAATACAGGGGATGGTATCCACAAAGCTATGCAGGGTATCATGCCCTTGTTTTGCACTAATGAAAAGATATATCAGGAGAGGGTGGAAGCTATGAAAGCGGCAATTATAGATGATGAGGTCAGGGATCAGGACAGGCTTGCGGAATGTTTTAAGAGAATACGAGCAGAACTGAAAGAGCCGATGGAGGTACAGAAATTCCTGTCCGGGGAAGAGTTTCTCCGAGCGAAGGACGACTCTTTTGATCTGATTTGTCTGGATATTGACATGAAAGGGAAAAATGGAATCCAAATTGCTAAGGAAATCCGGAAAAATAATACGCAGGTATTTATTATTTTCATAACGAATATGGCACAGATGGCAATCCGTGGATACGAGGTGCAGGCATTTGATTTTATATTGAAACCGGTCAACTATTTTTCGTTTTCCATGAAAATAAAAAATCTGGCAAATCTGGTGAACAGCAGAAAGACGAAAAAAATCATTATTACTACGGAGAACGGGATGCGCAGAATTACCACGGATGAACTGCGATATGTAGAAGTTAATGGACATTATTTGTATTATCACACAGGCAATGAAGTATTAAAAAAGAAAATGACAATGAAAGATGCAGAAAAAGAACTGGAGCAATATTCGTTCTGCAGATGCAATAACTGCTATCTTGTAAATCTGAAATACGTTGAATGTGTGGAAAGAGATGATGTGAATGTAGGTGGGGTGTGGCTGAAAATAAGCCGACCGAGGAAAAAAGAGTTCCTGCAGGCACTGGCGAATTACATGGGAGGAATCAGAGAAGAATGGTAGAATATTGGAATCGGATATCTTATACGGTACAGCTTATTCTGGCGTGTCTGGTATTTATGATGCCTGCGGAAAAGAGACTTCATTTTTATTTGCGGACAGGATTGTTTTCGGCAATATTTATCGTAGGAACTTTTTGCTACAATACGATCTTTGGAATCCCGGAGGGAGGAATTGCGTATTTTATTTATTGGGCGGTGTATATTGTCGTTGCAGCGCTGTTTTGCTGGAATGGATTAAAGGTTCCGGTATCGGAAGCGGTCTATTGCATGATCTTTGCTGTGGGAATGCAGCATATAGCTTTTGATATGTATATCATATTTCAGATTGCATGGGGAGAGAGTTTTGCTGTTCCGATAATTATATTTGTGATTGTCTATGTGTTGTTTTATATTTTCCTGGCAAGGAGACTTACGCACAGAGGCAGATTCATTGTGACAAGACGTTCGTTGTTTTCGATGCTGACGATCGTTATGCTGGTCTGGATGCTGAGCATTATGAATAACAGCGGAATCGACGGATTCGAAGCAGGAATCTGGCAGCAGGTAATCTACAGAATGACAGATGGATTGTGCTGTTTTTATGTCCTGTGGGTACAGTTAAATCAAAAGGAAAATTTGAGCCTGCAGAGGGAACTGGATGGAATTCGGTTTATGTGGCAGCAACAGGAACGGCAATATGAGATCACCAGTGATACGATTGAGAATATTAACCGTAAATGTCATGACCTGAAATATCAGATCCACAATCTGAGTGATATCACAGATGAGACCGAAAAAAGAGAATATCTGCAGGAACTGGAACGGGATATCATGATCTACGATGTTTCCCTGCAGACGGGTAACAGGGCGCTGGATGTTGTTTTGATGGAAAAGGGATTGTTCTGCAAAAATCATGAAATCCAGTGGTCCTGCATGGTGGATGGAAGCCGGATGAATTTTATGAAAGCGGAAGATATCTACGGTATTTTTGGTAATGCGCTGGACAATGCAATCGAGGCGGTGAGCAGACTGGAGGATCCGCAGCAGCGTGTGATCAGTGTGAAAGCGATATATCAGAAGAAAATACTGGTTATTCAGTTTCAAAATTATTATCAGGGCGATCTGGAATTCCGGAATGGGATTCCCCGAACGACGAAGCAGAATAAACAGGATCATGGCTATGGCATGAAAAGCATTCGCTATACTGTGGAAAAATATAACGGAACGGTCACAGTGAGTACCAAAAACAATATTTTTACTCTGCAAATATTGATTCCGCTTGCCTGATGTTGCAGGATATGCACACAGAAAGACAGCATAGGTATAACATATTGTGCTTTTAATTGGCTTCTCCTACAATGAATTCAACGATATTGGTGTACACATAGCGTAATTCAAAGAAAGGGAGGAAAATTATGGGAAAAAGAAATAAAAGTAATCTGGTGCTCCGTGGAACTGCCAGTGTATCCGCATTTTTGCTTGCTTTTACTTCTTTTGGATCTGTATGTGCAGAAAGCTATGCATCGCAGGTAAATTCATTTTTAGGGGTAAAGACATCAAAAATGGTGTCGAATTCTGACAGCACAGATACAACGGCTGCCTATCCCAGTTCTTATGGGGACTTTACAGAGGAGAACCTGAAAAAACTGGAGGCAGATGTATACGATCACATTCAAAGGGAGGAAGAGGAAGGAGCAGTATTATTGTCCAATGACGGAACGTTACCGCTGACGACCGGCGGTAAGGTCAGTCTGTTTGGATTTGCCGCGTATAATCCTCTGTATCATACCTCGGCAGCGGGATCGAGAACCTATAAAAACGGGGATTTGACAGTTGATTTCTACGAGGCACTGAGCAACGAAGGATTTCAGGTGAACGATATTCTGTACAATGCTTACAGCAGTATGGCGCCACGGACAGGAGAAGGGGGATTCCCGCCATGGGGCGATGGAATCAAGAACTATATGGGAACAGGCAACTGTGAGGCACCGAAAAGCATCTATACGGACGAAGTAATGGATTCGCTGGATGATTATAACGATGCAGCAATTGTTGTGCTCTCCAGAGAAGCAGGTGAAGGTCGTGATATGCCGGTCAGTGAAGTAGACGAGACCAGTGGAGAGACGATCAGCAGCCTGGCATTGCATCAGAATGAAAAAGATATGCTGGAGATTGTAAAGGAGCATTTTGACAAGATCATAGTCATTATTAACACTACGTATTTTATGGAACTTGACTGGTTGGATGATTATGATGTGGATGCCTGCCTTTGGATTGGTTCTCCGGGAAATACAGGTTTGACCGGTGTTGCAAAGATATTGGATGGTGAGGTAAATCCCTCAGGACGTCTGAGCGATACTTTTGCAGCCAGTTCGCTGTCTTCCCCGGCAATCGTAAATGCGTGTGGAAATGCACCGACATGGTCGAATGTCAGCACAATGTACAAAGATGGTATTATCACTGATGAAAAGACGCAGTATGTGACGGTGGAACAGGAAAATATTTATGTTGGTTATAAATATTATGAAACACGATATGCAGACTGCATTATGGGTAACGGAAACGCATCCTCGGAGGTAGGTGGTTTCCGCTCGGAAGGTGACTGGAATTATGCGGATGAGATGTGCTTCACATTTGGATGGGGAATGTCCTATACTGATTTTGAACAGCAGATTACGGATGTGAAGTACGATGAAGATGCGGATCAGTATCTGGTTGAAGTTCAGGTACGTAATACCGGATCGGTGCCCGGAAAATGTGCAGTTCTGGTATATGCCCAGACTCCTTATGGAACCTATGAGCAGACCAACGAAGTAGAGAAGAGTGCAATCCAGTTTGTGGGTTACGAGAAGAGCGCTTTGCTTGGTCCGGATGAAACAGAGACGGTATTGGTTCCGGTAGATCGCTATCTTCTGGCAAGTTATGATCAGAATCAGGCGAAGGGATATATCTTAAGTGCTGGTGATTATTATTTTGCCGTAGGCGAAAGTGCACATGATGCTCTGAATAATATTCTCGCGGTACAAGGATATACCGGAATGTTCGATCAGGACGGCACGGAGGACAGCTCGTTGAACAGTAGTTGTGTTTATCAGTTCCGTGATGGTGTGCCTGCAAGCGGAGATCCGGACTCTGAGAGCTATGCATATAGCAAGGCAACCGGAGAGAGAGTAACGAATCGTTTTGAGGAACAGGATATCAATTACTGGTCGGAGGATACCGGAGTTACGATCACTTATCTCAGCCGTTCTGACTGGGCAGCGACTTTCCCCACCGAAGCAGTCAGTGTGCCGGTGGCTGGAGAGGAGATGCAGACAAAATTGCAGGGTGAAGTGTACCAGAAGGCAGAGGATGCACCTTCTGCAGCAGAAATGCATCAGGGAGAAGCTGATAATGGATATACCTTTGCCATGATGAAAGACGTAGACTATGACGATACAGAGACGTGGAATGCATTCCTTGATCAGATGACCGTCGAAGAAATGGCATCTTTGTTCCCGAATGTACAGGGAAGTTCGGAGGTATCTTCTATTGTGCTTCCGGAGACACATTCCAGTGACGGATGTAACGGATCCGATGTGTCATTCCCTGAATTGCTCGGGTTCGGAACGGATGAAGAGAAGAATCCGAATACTTATACAGAATTCGGTGGGAATTATACCTCCGTTATTGCCGCCAGCTGGAATAAGGATCTGCAGGAGGAAAGAGGATTCCTGCAGGGTGAAGAAGTACTGTTCCAAGGATGTAACGAAGCATGGACCGGAGGTCTGGATCTGAGACGTACTCCGTTCAGCGGTAGAAATGAGGAATACTATTCAGAGGATTCCAATGTGAATTATTATGTTGGGAAAATCGTTCTGTCCGCGGAACAGGAGCGAGGAGTTATCGCCGGACCGAAGCATTTTGCGGGAAATGATTTTGAGACGGAGAGAAATGGTATCAGCTATTTTTACCGTGAGCAGGCATTCCGAGAGGGATCTCTGAGAGGCTTTGAGGGTGCGATGCGTGATGATCTCGGTGGTGTGCTGGGAGCCATGGGAATCTATGGCAGACAGGGACTGACCTATTCTCCTGCGTGTGAAGCCTTGAACTATGGTGTCGTGAGAAGAGAATGGGGATTCAAGGGGCACCTGATTACAGATGCAGCAGTGACGGATTATGCGTCTCATTTTGTGGATCAGCTGATGGGCTATTCCGATCTGATCTGTTTCGATTTTGATAAAGTATCGGGACCGGCTCTGGTAGATTACATTAACGCATCTGACGATGGTAATGCTCTGCTGAGATTGCGCGATATGGCGAAAAACACGATCTATGTATTCAGCCATTCAGCAGCAATTAACGGACTGTCATCGGATACCCGTATCGTATCCATCACTCCCTGGTGGAGTATTGCATTGAAGGTGTTGATCGTTGTGTTTGCAATTACTACGGCAGGACTTGCTGTGCTGTATGTCATCAGTGAAGTGAAGAGAAAACAGGGTACCGGAAAGGAGGAGAAGCAGTGAATCTATTAAAAAATAAGACCGTGGGATTTTATATTCAGGCAATAGTCCCCGTATTTTGCCTGATCTCACTGATAACCTATCTGGTGTATGCATCTGCACTGGGAAAATACGATGTGAAGATCCTGTTGGGATTAGGATTGGGCTGTGTATTAGGTGCATTGCAGCTGTTTCTGCAGATTGGAGTGTTTGAACTGCTCTCTTCCGTATTGATTTCGGTAACATTGTTTTACTTTATTACTCTTACGGAGACCATCGGAAGCTATGCAGATTACCTGAACAATATTGTGGCATTTGGACATTCCGAACTGATCGGTCAGATCAATGCGACGATCATTACTACGTTGGTTACAGCGGTGCTTGCTATTGTGGGCTGTTTCGTCAGTGGACAGAAAGAACAAGTAGGTAAATAAAAAGCATAAAGAACCACAAGTAAGTATAAAAACAGCCGGGTTTTGCACGATAATGCAAAGCCCGGCTATAATTTTGCCCTATATTATTTCTCCACCGCATGGTCGATGAGATCCATGATCGTCTTCACGGCATCCATCTGGTGGCTGCGTCCTATTGCTTCGACGTATTTCTGGCGGTTGAAGTACAGCTCGTGTACCTTGTCGACCAACAGATTCGTCGTAATATCATCCTCATTGAGAACGATGGAGTAGCCCTGTGCTTCGAAGGAAGCGGCATTCAACAGCTGGTCTCCGCGGCTGCTGGCAGCAGGCAGAGGGATGAGAATGTTCGGCTTTTTCAATGCGAGGAGCTCGCAGATCGCGTTGGCCCCGGCACGGGAGATGACGACGTCTGCCATGGCGAAGATATCCTTCTCTGTCTAATAATGGTGTCAGACCGCCGGAATAGCCACTTGCATGATATAAATAGTTTACGCCGGTCTCTTTATCCACCCAGATTTCCGTAACGTTCATGGTTCCTGTGAATATATTTTTTCAAATCGTTGATCCTTTGCCATTTTGTTTTCCTCAGTAATATTTCGTTTACTGCAGTTTCATGATTTCTTTATGGTCAGTCCAGAAATCTGTTTCATATTCTAATTCAATGCTCTGAGCATCTTCCGGCACTTCATAGTAGATTCGTCCACTGGTTTTTCTGCCGGAAGAGAGGCTTGTACCAATAAAAGAATCGGAATCAAGACCATATTTTTCATCGCAGATGGAATCATCTGCATAGCACTGGAAGTCGATACTGCTAACATAGCGGTCAGTTTTTGCATTGTTCGTAAAAGTAACTTCAATGCAAATATATTTTTTCCCAGTGGAAGGAGCATATAAGCCATAATTGTCATCGTAATCCGTAAAGTCGAGATTAAAATCATTGATTGTAACAGTAACTCCGTTTGCATCAAAGGAATAGCCCGGGGAAATCATGGTAGATTCAGTCTGAGCGGAAGAGCTTCTTACTTCTTCCTGCTTTTTATTTGTAGATACAGTCTGACTGGTGTTGCCAGATCCGGCGATGCCAAGAAGAATTATAATAGCAGAAAAGACAATGCCTATAATGGAACATATAAGACCTGCAATCGCCATTCCGTTTTTCGTATTCTTTTGGCAAAGAGCAATGATTGCGAAAATAAGACCAAGAAATGCAGGAATGATACCTACGATAAAGCAGGAAAACACAAGTCCTACAATACCCAGTATTAAGGATGCAATGCCAAAACCACTTTGTTTCATGATGAAAACCTCCCCCTACGAAACAGTTTAAGACAATTATAAAGCCTAAATGAACATATGTCATCCAGATTAGAAACATTTTTAGGAAGACACTGGGAGAGAATACGTTCTTCCTCTTCCCGTTTGGCAACAAATTCCCAGAAATCTTTTAATGATTCTTCTATAGGAACAGGTGGCATGGGATCAGGAGGATACAATTCATTCATCTGATTTACGATAGATTTAATATCGTTATCGGTATAATCCTCTAGGTGATCCAGCATATAATCAAGTTTGTCATTTAATTCATCCAGTATTTTTTCGTTATTCATTGTTTTCGTAACCTTAGTCATATAGTAGGAATTTTGTCCCTCTACTCAATATATGTCAAATATCGACAAATTCTTACAAATAATTTGAAATAGGTAGTTAAAAGTAGTTAAAAATAAAAAGAAATATATAGAATCTAGTGTATCGAGTTGCTTTTAGCCATCGGATATTCTACTGATGAGGTACGCAGAAAGATTGAAACGAGAGTAGATGACAAAAGCCCTTGGCATAATGCCAGGGCTTTCTATTTATTTAGAAGTATCTTCTTTTAATAAAGTATCAAACATCGTGTCAACAGATGTATAGGACGGATACTGTTCCGGATGCTTACGCATTTCGTCCACTTCATTCAGAGCAGAGATTGTTTCTTCGTTGAATGTTTCCTGTTCTTTAGGCAGTTTGTTGTTCATCATAAATCCCCCAGTCGTAAAATTGCTATGCATTGTAGGACCTATATTCCAAACGGGTGGTAGTGCTGATATTTGTTACTATAGCACACAAATTTTTGAAATACAATGACAGGTAAGGGGAAGCTTAGTTTTGCTGTTACAATTATAATCCTTCCAGGAAATTTAGGGCTGCATCAAAGGCTGCCTCGGAAGTGGGAGCATCTGCCGTGTCAGTAGCAACTTCGGAAAGAGTTATTTTCCCGGAGAGCTTTTGGACGATCAGATCTGCCAGCTCCTCGGAATCTATGGCAGAGCCATCTTTGTGAATAAACTGCTTTACTGCCTCAACGACCATGTGGCTCTCTGACCGGAAGCCATAAGACTTATAGTCAGAGATTGCCTCATAGACAGCCAGATCGGAAGCATTATCCTGAAAGCGGACAGTTTTACGCTTTACATTCATGCCCTGCCTCCCATTTTCTTACGGATTAAGTCTTCATATCCTTTTGCATTGATATGTACGTCATCAATGATGACGCAGTTTCTTTTAAACGATTCCGGTAAGAAGTGCTTCATGATGGATGCACCACCGGCGATAAATACAAACTGGGTCAGATCGGGATTGAAATTTAATGCCCGTAAGGTATCCATGATGGATGTTACATAGTCACGTAGCCCGGATTTGATGATGGATAAGTATTCTGCAGGGATATCACTGGTACCGTACATCATGATTTCTTTGATGGTGGATTCGTCTGCTTCTTTTCCAAGATTTTGTCTTAAGGTTTCGTTAATGTCATTCATGCAGGTGATGGTACCCATGGTAAGGGACTTGCATCTGGTCAAGTCCGGCACATAGTTTTCAATGGGAAGGATCTCTATTGTCCAGGAGCCGATATCAACGATGACCACGGATTTCCTAAGTTCGGGGAGCTTTGCTACTACTCCGGCATACCCCTGTGGAAATACATCGACAGAGAGAAGATTTACGGAATAGGTAACATCCTCGTACTTGTAGACCATCCGTCTGTTTTTGTTGTAATAGTCAAGGAAGGGATGTTTTTCCGCCCCCATTCTGGTTAAGGGTACACCGCATCCAAGGTAAACATCTGCAACGGTGGTATGGGTGCGTTTTAATTCTTCCGCAATGCCAGCCATGGTAAGTGCACGCATATTTTCATCTTCCGTTTTGGAACTCTGGATGGAGAGCTTACCGTTTCCGATGGTATAGAAACCGGAAGTGGTCTCAATTACTCTGGTGCTTATCGGGGGCTTTGAAGAAAGCAGCTTAATTCCCGAAGAAAAGCAGCTGTGCGCCGTTTTGGTATTACCGTATCCTACGTCTACTCCAATAATATAACTTGCCATAATGTTCATTCCTCCTGTGATTAAAGTTTTTCAATAAGTGAATAGTCTAAGTCATTTTGTTGTTCGTTTTTGAGTCTCTTGATTTCAAAGGTAAGTCTTGATTTCTCCATACGGAGTTTTTCGATCTCGTCCTTTTGGAGTTTTACCGTTTCTTTTAGGGCTTCGTTTAATTTCTTGTCCCGCTTACTGGAAAGAATCTTGCCCTGTTGTGCTTTGAGGGCAGCATTTAATTCCATGTTTACCACGGCATTTTTGTAGAAAAAGGAACGGGAGAGTCCGGTCTGCTTGGTTAGTTCGCAGATCGTGATCTGCTCGTTGTCCCGTACCATGCGTCTGATGGTGTCGATTGCAAGGATACGCTTTTCCTCGCAGACTTTTTCGTTCATGCGCAACATATTTGTGTAGTTTGTCATTTCATCCATCCTTTCCTGTATTTGTGAATTTTGTCGTTACGTTTATCAATGACAGTTTTCGTATTTGCAGCCAGCACTTTGGAACTCATGCGGCGGTAGTTTGCAACGGATCCGGTGCCGTGATGACCGATCACGGAAGAAATCGTCACATCATCCAGGTTCAGATCACAGAGCTTTTTGCCGTAGGTTCTTCTAAAAATGTGAGTCCCTGCAGTCAGTGGGTTTCCATGGTCATCTTTTAAATCATGGGTATTGATTAAAACCTGCAGTCTGTAATAGACCGTTTTATAGGGAAGAGGGGACTTCGGATCCTTGTCACAGACAAAGATGTATTCCTGTTCTCCGTAGGTTTCATAAGTTTCTTTGATACTGGCATTTAGAAGAAGCAGGATATCGTTATTGATCGATTTCTTCAGGTAGTTACCGGTTTTTTGCTGCAGGATTTTAAGGTGGGGCTTTGGCTCCATAACGATATCTGTAACTTTCAGAGTGAGAGTATCGGAAATCCGAAGCCCAAGCAGTTCGTGGAGTAGCAGGATCCGTGCGGTCTGTTTATCTAAAAATCTGTAGGCTTCATGCAGCCTTGAAAGCTCTGCATCGGAATAAAAGGTAAACACCGGGAGTTTCTTCTTGGAAAAATCCGTGGGAAGAAACAGTGCCTTTAGATGTTCGCATTCATAGAGCTTTCCCAAGGTTTCAAGGGCGGTTTTTAAGTGGGAAAGTTCTGAGGTATAATTCTTTTTCCGTCCGGCTTCCAGGTAGAGGTAACTTAAGTACTCTTCCAAAAGAGCTCTGTTAAACTGGGTAAAATCCGTGAAGTCTTCGTGGGTAGTATGTAAAAATTCACAAAGCTTTCGTATGGCATAAAGTTCTGCAGATACCGTGGCAGCGGATGCACGTTTCAGTCTGTAGTAAACAGCTTCCTTGCTCTGCTCTTTTAAGGTGGGCTGTGTGATTTTTGAAAAGTTTAAGCTTTTCGGTCCATTTACCGGAGAAACATTCACCGCAAAGGGGAGGCTATTAAGCTGCCAGATGTCCTGATCTTTGGAAAAGTAAGTCTCATCATTTCCTTCAAAATATCCGTAGGCATTTGTAAGGAAGTGGAGTATGGGATTGTCACCGTAGGTCTCTTTTTTGCGGTCCGGGTGAGAGGTTTTGTAGCTAAGAGCCAGCCCCTTTGTTAAAAGCCAGCGTTTTAAGCTTCCCTGCAGTGTATCCAGTGGCACATCCGTAAGAGATGTAAGATACGGGTATTCCTCGCTTAAAAAATCCGAAAGTGTATGAAACTGTACGCATTCCGTGCGAAGAGAGGAATAGGACAGGGTGCATCCTCTGTCAAAAATGTAGGCGGCAAAGTCGTTTTTTAAGGAAAGCGTAGGGAGCCTGTCTAAGTTGAAAGCCTGCTTACAGGGGATATTCGCAGGGTTCTTTTGAAAACACATAAGGTCAGTAAAGTGTAGTTTCATAAGTCGTTCTCCGAAAAATATTGTTGTTGTAGCTTGTCGATCTTTGACGGACGGTGGTCGATGTACTTCTTTGTCATGTTCTCGTCTTTGTGACCGACAAATTCTCTGGTGGTGGGAAGCCCGGCACCGGAATCGTAAAGATCGGTCGCAATGGTGTGACGGTAGTCGTGAGATCTGAAATCTATGTAGTCGGTCAGACGGTATTTTTTAAGCCAGGTCTTCATCTGTTTAGAAAAGGTGGCTGCCTGGAACGGTTTGTCCGCATTTTTAATGGATGGAAAGATGTAAACCAAAGAGGAATCCGTTTTTTTTAGGTACCGGGTAAGTAAAAAGTAGAGATCTTTCGGAATGGGGATTACTTTTTCCGCCCGCATCTTGTACTGGTAGGTCTTTAAAAAGCAGGTGCCGTTGTCCATAAAGAGAGCATCCCTTTTTAAGGAGCAGACCTCGTTGATCCTAAGTCCTGTGGAATACAGGGTTAAAAACATCAGCCCCAGAGATTCCGGGAATTTGTAAAGGATTGTAAGGATCGCATCCACCTCGTCTTCCGGCACCGACCTGTCATGGTGAAGCGAGAAGGTCTTTTTTAAGTAGTAGTCAAAAGAAAAATCCGGTATCTGTAAATTTTCCCGTAGGGCAATGCAGTGGAGGAAAGAACTTAAGTCAATTAACGTAGTGTTGAAAGTTTCCGGCTGCAGTTCTAAATCTGCCCGGTAAGAGATAAATTCCTTGATGGTACTTTCGGGTAGTGCAGAAAGCAGGATATTTCTTTCGTCCAAAAATCGTAGAAAGTCTTTTACCATGTAGTACTTCATAAGGATCTTTCTTAAGGAGTACTTCGGGGATAATACCAACAAGTACTTCATGTAATTTTGGAAGATTTCTCTGTGAAAAGGATTTTCCACATCGTCAAAGTAAAAGGCATCAATGGTTCTGGTGGGATTTACTCTTGTCTCTTCCAAAGCGAAACGCTCTAAAAACCACACGTAAGAGGAAAAGTCCGTAGCTTTTGCAGAGAGGAAAAGATGTTTTCGTACCCGGTATAATACCTGCGTGGCAGATTTGGAGATCGCATCCATGTGGGTAGATAAGTACTCCGGGAAGCGGTTGGCTTCTTTCCTTGTGATCTTTTGGATATCCTCTATGTGCATTTCACAGCAAAAATCGTAAAAGTAGTAAAGCGGTGTAATGTAATGCTGTAAGAGCAGGTGATTGGAACATTCCTTTTTTGCCTGCAGCGTTTCCATAAGGCAGACGAAAATCTGCCGTTTCATATTTTCCGGTACAGACCTTGTAAAATCAAAGAAAAGAAATTCCTTCCTTGCCGTGAAGAAAAACCGGTGAGCAATCTCATAGTCCGGGTAATAAGCCAGGTAAAACAGTGCATTGTCGTAGTGCGGTGTCCTTGTGAAACTTTGGCTTTTTATGAGGGAGAGCTTCAAAAGATCCATCCCTTTGGTGTGGGAGGTGGCTTTCTTTGGTACCGTAAGCTGTACATATTTTCCGTAGGAGTACCGTAAGAGGGCATTTATCTGATCGAATGAGGTAATCCCGGAGACAATGAGGTAAACCATCAGCTTTTTGTAGACAGAATCCTCTAACGCTACCGGAAAAGGCACTTTAAAAAGAGCGTGTCCGGTGGCAGAAAAGTAGGAAAACATGGCACATTCTAAATCCCCTTTGTAGGAACTGTACTTGTTTGCATTCCCGAAAAATTCCCTAAAAACAAAACGATTGTAGGAAATTAAAACGGGAACCGTCACTTCCGTTAAAGAAGAGATCGAAAGTGACGTAAGAGCCGTCACAAGATGTAAAGCCTTTGACGGAAATAAAGAGGTGGCATAGGAGATCTCTTCTTCTAAGGTGTATGAAGTTTTTACGATTTTTAACTGCTTGTCCATCCTGTCAGACTCTTAAGAATTAAGAGAACTTTCCTTTCTGTGGGCTTGGTTACCCACCGATTCTTTTTTGATACCTTGTCAAGTAAGTGGATGATTTTAAGTAAAAGGCTTTACAAGGTGGATAAAAAGAATAAAATACCATAAGCCTATAGAAAGTCGGAAATTGGAATCGTTCCTTCGTTTTTTGCAAGGTATTGTTCCTGCGCTTTCTCCACTAACCTGCTTTCTTCATCTAAATAGTCAATGGTGGTCTTGATACTTTTGTGACCGATGGAGAGCGAAATGTCTAAGATCTCCCAACCGGCCTCTCTTCTGGAATTTGCAAAATAATGTCGTAACATATGGTTTGTCACGGTAAGCCCTGCCTTTTTCCCGATGGTCTCAAGACACGTGTAAAAGGAATTGGCACTTAAGGGATTTCCCCTCGTTTTTCCATGTAATACGATGAAAAGGTAGTCCGTCTTTTCAAAGAGGGCCGCATTTTCCGCAAGATATACATTTAAAAGAGCAAAGGTGGAATCACTGATTCTCATGCAGCGCTCTTCGGCGTTTTTTGCGTGCGCATCGTTTGGATTGTTTGTACGGTATCTGACAAAAATGCGCCTGCCTGCAAAATCAATGTCTTCGGTGTATTTGATTCCAAGTGCCTCTCCGATACGAAGCCCGGTCTCTTCCAAGAGAAGAAGTAAAAGTCTGTCACGATTGCAGGAACAGGCGTTTAAGATAGCAGCTAATTCTTCTTTAGTGACGGTACGGGCAGTGTGTTTGTTGGGTCTTAAGTACCCGTCAAAGGTTTTGTAGGTAGAATAACTGGTGGTGCCTATGTCCGTAACATAAGAAAAATTTCTGTCATCCAGTACTTTTAGGTAGGGGAGAGTGCCGTCACGGTGTAAAAAATCGTACAGCCCGAATACTGCCTGTAAATAGGAGTTTGCGGTATTATTCTTTACTTCCTTCATGCTCCCTGTATGGGCACCCTTTTTCACTTCCATGAGGAAATCAGAGAAGTGTTCGGACTGCTCGGAAAACTTAAGATCTGAAACTGCCCGAAGGGTAAGTCCTTTGTCAGATAAGAAATTCATGTAGAAGGGCAGGATGTAGGCAATGCGCTTTAAGGTATTGTTTGCCCGGTTCTGCCTGACCTTATGTTTCAAGTATCTGGTGCAGTCGGTATCCAGCTTTCCGGTAACAGCATCTTTTACAAAGTAATAGGTAGTAGTTCCCTTTTTTGCAGATCCCGATATGTACTTTGCCATAAGAAGCCTCCTTTCTACCGGATATGTGGGACACAAAACACGTAAACCGTAAGATATTTAAAAGTAAATGTATAAAGTGTGTTCTACAAACATATAAAACACTTCATAAAACACAATAAGTGTGTTCTATAAAATAATAAAACACATAAAACACACAATGTCAAGAGCAAAATTGAAATATAGAGCAATCAGAGCACACATGAAATAAGAAAGGTTCCACATAGAACACAAAAAGAGTGCAATCGAAATAGCGGTGTGTTAAAATGAGAAAAAGGTCTAAAAAGTTCTCTTTGGGAGACTAAAAAAGGTGAATGAAAAAGCACTTGAAAGAATTACGGAAACCGGAGAAAGCATTTTAACCGGGTATGAAAAACTAAAAAGCCAAAGTAAATGAGGATGATTTATGCTTAGAAAAGAGTATGCAGAGAATCCGTTTCAGAAAGAAGAGTATGGAAGGCTTCTAAAACTGGCACTGGGGAGAAGGAATCAGAAACAGTTCTGTGAGGATGCCGGACTTAGCCGTTCCTATATCAATAAGTATATAAACGCAATGATGGACAAACCGCCTACCATCGGGACGATAGAAAAAATTGCAGATGCAACAGAGGATGTATCCTTTGAAGAACTTCTTGCTGCAGCCGGGTATGATCCGGAAAAACATGAGTGGAAAGAAACCATGAAGGGTAAGGTAGATGATGCAGGGCAGTATCTGGTTATGCCGGTACTTGCGAGTATTATGAACAGTGCCTATGAATGGTCATTTACCTATGAAGGATATCGGGACAGGGAACCGGTACGGATCGAAATAGAGAATGCACCGGTAAAAAAATGGTATTTTATCCCGGTAACCAAGAAAAATATCACCAGAGAAGACATCATGGCAGCTCTTATGAATGAGCAGAACTTTACGAGTACTTCCAAGGTCTCCTTTGTGACAAAGGATGAAAAAATATATGACTTCATAAAATCCATGCAGTTTCCGCTTCTTTCGCTGTATGTATCCGCAATCCGGGTAAATGGGAAGAACATTGAGGAATCCGAGATAAAAACCAATCAGGAAACAGATGTGAAGATCGTGGAAGCTCAGCATAAAAATTTATTTTGTATCGACTAACGCAGTATTTAAAAACCAACAGGGAATTTCTTAGAAAGAGGGAGAAAATATTATGAATGCAATGGTAGTATTGATTTATGTAATAATTATTCTTGTGGCTATTATGTTAAGAATCCTATTTGCCTCTATTATGAATGGGGTGGCTATTAAGAAGGGACAGGCAGAAGCTCATGCTTTTCCGATTGTCTTCTTTTTTGGAATTATGGGATGCTTATATGTTGTAGCATTGCCGGATCTTGTCATCAGAGAACAGAATGAAGATATTCTTGCAGCCCTTATTGAAATGAAGGAGAGAAGATAATGGCATTGATAAAGTGTGAAAAATGTGGAAAAGAAATATCCAGTACCATGAATAAATGCCCACACTGCGGATATGAGAGAAAAGAAACTCCCGTAAAAAGCAGATCGATTTATAATGGAAACTTTATTTATGAAGTAGTGAGAGGAATGTACGCAGTCCTCATAGCCAGTGTGGTAGCTATGTGTTTTAATTTCTACAATGTGGGTTTTATCACGAAAAGGATAGGCTATGAATATGGGGGAGCATTTGAAGATGTACAACTATACGTTTCCAGTATGAACCGATTTTTCCTTTTATTAGTTATGTATATTCTGGGTGGAGCAGTTGTATATTTTTGGTTAAAACAGGTCGGAGAGAATAAACTAATAAGGTTTGGTTTTATGGCAGCTTTGTCGGTGGCATATACCATCATTATATTTTTCCGGGCATCAAAAATTATACCGCTCATAGATAATCAGCTTGAAAGATATCTGACGGACAGATATGCATTAACCTATTGCATAGCAGTAGGATTTTCAGCATTAATCTTCTATATGTGCATGGGACTAAGCAGTAAGAAAAAGCGGATTATTCTTACAATATGTGAGATAGCGATCAATGTCCTGTTTTTGTATGTCAAGAATCGAATTATCCTTGCGCTGGGATTAGGGGTAGCAGGTTTTGTAAATCCGATGTTTTCCATCGTATTAATCGTGCTAATGGCAATACCGTGCGCAATCGTATTGATACCTGAGATTATGGCTGATTAAGAAAAGCAAAAGAAATGTCAGAGTGACGTCAGACGGATGTAAGTACAGACGTCAATTTGACGATAGATTTTTTAGGAGAGGGCATAGTGGGGTTATAGGGAGTCCCCTATTCCAGATGCCGTAGGCAGATGGTTTGCCTAAATTGCCTGCAACTTTAGGCGTATCCTGTTATTATTTTTAAGTATTTCCTTCTATATGTCGTTCCTGATTCCGCTTTTGGAACCGTGCAGTATTTTCAATACTTTCGGCGATTCCGGGAGCGGAATTTCTTTGTGCAGTCGCACGAAAATTTACAGAAAAAATGTTTATAAAGAAAATTACAATTCCGCTTGCGGACTAATACGGATTGGCTGCATAAATGCCCCACATATGGTTGAATGACGAAAGGAGGGCATTGCCAATGGATATGTCAAAGCTCAAGAAATTCGTGGATTTTTATGAAATCTATGAATTAGTGGCAAATGGGGAAGAGACGATCTCCGGTATCAGAGATGCATTACGCCTTGAAAAGGGATTGTCTGGTGGAAATCTGCAGAGACGAATAGAGTACTTAAGTTCGGATCCCCCATTCCTTACGGTGAATCAGGACAGGGTAAAATTTGAAAAAGAAAGCTTTGCAGAAATTTTGTTGGAACTGATCGAGGGACTGGGGTTACGAGACAGGTTAATTCCGTCCCAAAAGAAAGACGAGGAAATACAGGAAAAGGTAAGGCGAGAACTGGAGCGTAAGGTCTTAGTGGCAAGTACGATTGAGGTGGGACCGGAAGAAAAAATGTCTGATGGTTTGTTTTTGGTTGACCCAGAGTATTACCTTGATGTGGATGCGTGTGTGGCAAAGTACGGTGGGGAACTGGATTCTTTTTATGAAGAACTGGAATCAGATGACCCGGAAAAGAAGGGATTTGATCCGGGCAGGGAACTGACAGAGAGAAACTATGCGCTTAGAACAATGAAGACTGTTGGCACAAGGAGATTTTTTTCAAAGAGAATCCGGGACAATAAAGAAGTAGCAGAGTTTGAACAGTCCTATGGATCAGTCAGCCCGGTTAGCGATAAGAGACAGGAGAAACGAAAGGAAATTTTACAGAACCGGTTCATTTCCCTCAATAAAATTATAAAGTCCGACAAGCTTACGAATCAGGAAAAACTCATGATGTATGCCATGAACTCAGAGTACCACAATACAAATGTGGAACGGCTGCTGAATTATGCCGGGGAACATTGTATCAATGCCGATCTTTTGATCTATATTTTGGAAGACCCGGATGTGTGTACCACTTATGAAAATACTGTGGGTTTCTTAAGCCAGTTTGCGCAGGCAAGTGAATTTAAGATGAAGTTGGAGCTTGCGAGGGAATTGATCGAAGGAAAATGGTACATTACTGCAGAATATGATGGGAAAAAGACAAAATTTCAGCTGGTTCCGATTGACGAAATCAATGAATTAAGAAAAAGTGTAGGACTCCCGGCAAGTCAGTATACCTATAACGCAAGGAATAAGGATCAGAAACAGGAGGAACCAGTGAGCAAGCCGGATTTTGTAGAGAGAGCATCAGCAGGTGACAGTGTTGATCTGCCGGAAGACGGTTTTTCCATGCCTCCGATGGATGATGAACCGTATCCATTTTAGGGGGGACAGTATATGAGCAGAGTGTTTTTGTCCATGACTGATGACGAAGTCTGTGCCTTGGATGCAGCCAGAGAAAAAGTGGGAATGACGAAGTCGCAGTATGTCAGATATCTGATGTCCAGTAAAAAAGATATTCGTCCACCAACCATCCGATATAGGGAACTGATACATAAGCTGGATGCTATCGAAAAAGATCTAAAAGTAATAGCAATGAAGGAAAGCCTGACGGATACAGAACGAATTTGCATTATGACAAAGTTGGAGGATATAAAAAATTTGTTGCATGGAAAATTTATGGGAGGAAAAGAATGAAGACAACATTATCCGTATATGAGTGTGGAGAATTCCACAATTTGGGAAAAAGTTTCATAGGAATAGAAAGCGCAGAAGAGGCAGTAAGACTTTGGGAGAGCATTCCGGCTTGCAATCTGAATGGAATCAAAGCCATTAACATCTGTACAGAAGATGATAACGGAGAGGAAATTGAGGACTTTGAGATGATTTATGGTGGTGTCATGCATCTTGAAATGCTTAAATATTATCCTGAGACACGAAAAAATACGGAAGCCGTCAGATACATGAAAGAACTGCAGAACCTGATTCCTAATCTCCGTGTAGAGGGGCAAATGCCATGTATTTCTGATGACATTGAGAAGGCACCAGCACGACACAGACAGCACCGGTAAAGAAAAGATGACGAATACAGAAAAAGAATACACAATGGAAGAATTGGTACAACTTATCAATTCTCAGGAGAACGATTTTATTATTGAGATCAGTCTGGAGGGTGACGATGAATAATTTTAAGCCGGTATATAAGGGACAGTTGGAAATGGCATCCATCCGGCTGGTAAAAGATGCACCGATCATGAGTGAAAACGAAATCCATAATGCCGGGGATGCTGTAAAATTGTTGGGAGAATATCTTTGTGAAATGGATAGGGAAGTACTGTGCATTATAAATGTGAAAACGAATGGAATTCCGATTAACTGCAGTATTTGTAGTATAGGTGTAATAGACCAGACGATTGCACAGCCAAGAGAGTTGCTGAAAACGGCAATTTTGTCAAATGCCGCAGGTATGATTATCATGCATAATCATCCAAGCGGTACATTGAACCCCAGCAAACATGATACCATGTTTACCGATCAGATATCGAAGGTATGTCAGATGGTGGGGATTCCGTTGTTGGATCATATTATTGTCGGTGGTGATAATAGTGAATATTTCAGCTTCGCAAATAAGAAACTCCTCCCAAAGGAAGAAGTATGCTTTGAAACAGATTATCGGAAACTGGACCTTAAGAAAAGTGCAGTGGCAGAGAATACGGAAATGTTAGTAAGACCAAGACGTCATAGATAAAGAGCGGATTATAGTACACTATCTATGACAAAATTATGTTTAGGAAGCAGATAGTATGTCAAAATGTGTAGGAGGTATGATATTATGATAGGTAGAATCACATATTGGTTAACAAATCAGATTCATCAAAAGAAGGGATACCGGTGTTTTTGTCCAACTTGTAAATTCTATGACAGGTGTAGGGAAGAAAGTTAATGTTTTAATTAGGGGGGGCAATAGAATGGCAGAAGAGGGGAAAAAGAAAGAAATTGAATCCAAAAATGGTTTACTTGAAACAATGATGTTTATTAGAGAATTTGCGGAGTATATTAATAAAAACACTCCAAATACGGCAATCAGTGTTATAGAGTATGACAGAAAAGATGAGCCTATTTGTACAATGACAGGTACGTTTAATGAGATATTTGACAGAATTAAGTGGATTGAAGGAAAAACTTTTCCACGGTATTATTATCGTATCGCAGTGATGAATCAGGAAACAATAAGGGAAAGAGTTAAAACAGAATATTTTGGAGTACAGATAAGTTGTCCTGGTGGTTTTAAATTCAGTATTGAAGAGACATTAAATAGATATCTTAATCGAATGATAGAAAATTATGCAAAAGGTCAGACTGGTAACTTTACGCATTTGCTTGTTCGGTACCTGAATTATTCAAAAAAATTGAGCCAGCTACATACGAATGATGCAGAAATCTTCGAGGCTCAATTAAATAAGCTTAAGAAAAAATACAAGAAATTGGTAGAAGTTAAGGATTTGGGATTGTATAAACAAAAAGAAGGCATTTATGTTCTTGTATTGGATGAATATCATGTCTGCTATATTGGACAATCATGTGACATTAGAAAGCGAATAATGCGTCACTGGTCAAGACATGATTATTTTTCTGGAACAGGAATAGATATGTTTAAAGCGTATGATACGACTAGAATATTTGTCTTGGAATGTAGCAGAAGATGGATTAATACTAATGAATATAATATGGTTAACCTTATTGATAGTAATTACACCCTCAACGGAATAACTGGTGGAGATATAGAGTATCATATAAAAAACAAGTTGCCTATAGCGAAAGCAAAAGGGGATAAATCAGAAAAAGAATCTGTGAATTTTTTTGTAAGCATACTAGAGGATATGAGAGAAGCGGAAAAGATTGCAGAAAAATTTGTAGTAAAGGCAGATGAGTCATAAGAAAGGAAATAAGCATCCAGTGTGATGCTTATTTTATTGCTCAAAACTGCGGATTATACACAAACATAGCCCACTTAATCAGTAAACAGGAAGTAAGGAAGGAGAGAGACTATGTTTGAATATGAAAAGTGCATTCAGGAGGTAAAAGAGGCAGGAATAGAGTTCACAGAAGCGGAAAAGACTTATATCCGTTGTGCCAGAATTAACGGAATTAATCTTATTGATTCCCTATATGAAAAGTACATAGAGCAATTTGTCAATAATGACAGTGATAATGCAGATGATGAATACCTGACAATTCTGACTACGGTGCTTACAATCAGAGATTACTTTGACAAGAACATGGTGGAGTTAATTAAGCAGCTTGTGCGGATGAAAGCAGTAAGGAAGTGATCGGATGGCAGAAAGAAAAACAAGAGAAGAAAAAATGAGTGCTGCTCAGCAGAAGCTGGAAAATGGGGTGCGTGAAATATTCTCTTCGGAAAAGTACAAGGAATACATCGCTGCCATGTCCAAGTTTCCCCGATACAGTATAAATAATTGTATTCTGATTGCCAGCCAGTATCCAGAGGCTTCGCTTGTCTGCGGTTACAGGAAATGGCAGAAGGAATTTAACCGTGCGGTTAATAAGGGGGAAAAGGGAATTATGATCCTGGCACCCTCAAAAGGGAAGGTGGAAGTCGAAGAAGAGCTGTATGACGAAAACCACAAGGCGGTATTGGATGAAAACGGGAAACAGAAAACGGAGATCGTTACCAAAGAGTATCAGACTTTTATCCCGGTATATGTCTTTGATGTATCACAGACCCAAGGGGATCCGTTACCTTTGTTAGCAACAGAATTACAGGAACAGGTGGAATCTTTTCAAGATATCAAGAGGATATTGGAAGAAATCAGTCCAGTACCTATATATTATGAAGATATACAAGGGGAGGCAAAGGGATATTTTAACTTTGTAGAACAAAAGATTGTGATAAAAGAATCTCTACCGCAACTGCAGACAATAAAAACTATGATTCATGAGATTGCTCATGCGACATTGGGGCACGGCAGCAAAGAAGATAAGTTTGATCAATCCAGCAGGGAAGTTCAGGCGGAATCTGTTGCCTATTGGGTAGCGCAGATGATCGGATTGGATACTTCGGAGTATTCTTTCGGGTATATTTCCGGGTGGAGCAAGGACAAGGAAGTATCTGAACTTAAGGAGCATTTGGAGTTGATTAAGGAAACTGCGGATAAGATATCTCAGGCAATAGAAGAGAAATTGAAGGAGATAAAACCGGAGCAGGAAGCTTCAAAAGTATCTGAACAGGAGATTAACTATAATTCCAGTCACAGAGCAAGAAAATAGAAGACCCTATGTTTTCAGTGAGATGCAAAAAAATGTAACACAATGTTTATTGTGTTACATTTTTTATGTTCAATTAGTATATCGGATACGAAGCATATTTCTTAACCCCTTCGTGAATTTTTTTCATCTATAGTTTTTCATGGATGGAGCCTTGCAATTCCCTACTTCGCTGAAATATAACATTTTTCCTGATAAAATCCCTAATTTACAACATTTTCGCAATTATCGCTTTTACAAAAAAATGTAACACAATAAACAGAGTGTTACATTTTGGGATGGATATAAGGAAATACCTAAATTCAAGGAGGAATCGTCATGTTAAGACTTTCTGTAAGAGATGAAGAATTTTTAATGATCGGTGATGATGTAAAGATCATCTTCCTCGGAAGCAGTGGGGGACAGACCAGAATCATGATCGATGCACCAAAAGAAGTAAATATTGTACGAAGCAAGGCTATTGAGAAGAGGATTCAGGATCCGGAGCTTCTAGCCACAATACCAAAGTATTACAAGAATCCGGAAAATGCAGAGAAAAAGAAAAAATCCAAGGTAGTCATCGTACAGAACAAGCAGGATCGGTAATAAAGCGGAATCCTAGGCCCGCATTATTATAAATGTAACTTTTAATCAAACACCGCAGATAAACGGATTTATCTGCAACACTTTTTACACATGGAGGTAAATTATTATGGTAGTACAACACAACTTAACAGCTATGAACTCTAACAGAATGTTAGGATTAACCACCGCTTCTCAGGCAAAGTCCACCGAGAAACTGTCTTCCGGTTATAAGATCAACCGTGCAGCTGATGATGCAGCAGGCCTGTCCATCAGTGAGAAGATGAGAAAGCAGATCAGAGGTCTGACACAGGCTTCTTCAAATGCAGAGGATGGTATTTCCACTGTACAGACTGCAGAAGGTGCTCTGAACGAAGTTCAGGATATGTTACAGAGAATGAATGAACTGGCAGTTAAGGCAGCTAATGGAACGAACTCTGAAGATGACAGAAGTTACATCCAGAATGAAATTGATCAGTTGACTACTGAAATTGACCGTGTATCTGAGACCACCAAGTTCAACGAGACTTATTTGCTGAAGGGTGACAAGAGCTTAGATAAACAGTATAGTTTTAGCTATGGTAAGTATACAGCTCAGACTATATCTGCTGACTTTGCAGAAGGTAAGGATGGATTGACTTTGACCGCAAAGACAAAGCCTGCTGCAACAAGTGAAAAAATTCAGAATGAACAGAATGAGTTGTTGATTTCATTGAGAGATCAAGGAGTAACTTTAAATGTTCAGGTAAATGATGCTGGTGATGCTGTTAGCTATACTCTTTCTTTACATGGTGATGCAGCAGAAAAATTCAAGGTTACATCTAATGGCGCTGATTTTACTATTTCTGATGCAGAAGGTAATGATTTACTTACAGTAACTGCTGATGGTATTACGGCAGCTGCTGGTAATAAGGGACAAAGCTATTCTTCTGCCATTATAGCAACAGACATTACAGCAGCACAGTCTACAGCAGCACAGGCAAAGTATTACGATAAAGATGGTAATGCTATTTCTGAAAATGCACTGGAAAAATATTTTACAACAAATAAAGATGGAGATGTAGAAGTAAGAGCAGATGCTCCTAAGCTTTATGATGCAGTAGGAAATGAAGTGGCTACTCCGAATAAAGACTTTGTAACTGCATTACAGGATAAGACTGCAGCATTGACTCTTACCCTTCATGTTGGTGCTGATGCTACTTCCAATAACCAGATTACTCTGAGCATTGATGCTATGTCTGCTAAGGGTCTTGGAGTAAACGGCCTGAAGGTTGATGGAATTGATGATACCAATGCGCTTTCGGCTATTGATACCATCAAGGAGGCAATCCAGAAAGTTTCTACTCAGCGTTCCGCACTTGGTGCTGTTCAGAATCGTCTGGAGCATACCATTAACAACTTGGATAACGTTGTAGAGAACACAACCAGTGCAGAGAGTCAGATTCGTGATACTGATATGGCTACTGAGATGGTTAAGTACTCCAACAACAACATCCTGTCTCAGGCAGGTCAGGCTATGTTGGCTCAGGCTAACCAGTCCAATCAGGGAGTACTGTCTCTGTTACAGTAATTATAAGAGAAGTGTAATTCTAACATTTAAAGTTGTGAAAAGATTTACCATGAAGTCCCACCGGAAATCCGGTGGGGCTTTTTTCTGTCGTCATATTCTGTCGGAGAATCAAGGATATTTCTAAGGTGAAATTCGTATTAGCACAATCCCCGTCCCACATAAACATTGTAAAAATAATTCGGAATAATAGGAGGTAGACATACGGATGAATTATTTGTTTATGGGATCTTTAATCGAAAGAGAAAAAAAGTTCACCGGAGACAAACAGATCAAAGCGATTGCAGAGAAACTGTTAAAAGGTGTTATGGGAAGGGAGATGAAGAAGGATGCTTAGTTTTAAAGAGTTTCAGGAATATGTGATGGATCATATTAGGGAATATCTGCCGGAAGAATATGCTAATGCAGAGGTATCTGTCAGAACCGTTCAGAAGCTGAATGGTGTAACGTTGCAGGGACTTGAAATTTGGACACCTGAAATGAAACAGGGTACGGGTGTGACACCAACAATCTATCTTAATGGCATATATGAAAATTATGAGAATGGGGTAGATCTGGAAGTCATCATGGAACATATCGGTAATCTTGAGAGACAGTCAATGGATTTGCCGGAAGATGTGGCAGAAATCAAGGAAATGTATAAGGATGTCAATTATGTAAAAGATCGACTTATCGTGTCTCTTATCAGTGCGGAAAGGAATGTAGATTTTCTGAAAGATAAGCCTTATAGAATGTTGGAAGATCTTGCCATTTTTTATAAAGTGCTGATAAGTAAAGATGCAAATGGAACAGGGACGATTACTGTTACCAACAATCATATGGAGTACTGGGGATTAACTGAGGAACAGTTATATGAAACTGCGATCAAGAACAGCAACGTGTTAGAACCACCATCCATTGATAGACTAACGAACGTAATGGCAGACCTGATGAGAGCGCAGGGAATGGATGAGGATATCATCGAAAATCAATTAAAAGAAGATGATATAGATATGTATGTTATTAGTAATACCACAAAGGCGAACGGAGCAAGTGTTATTGTCTATAGCGATGCATTACAGCAGGTGGCAGAAAACCTGGGTAGTGATTTATATATTCTGCCGTCCTCTATTCATGAAGTACTTGCGCTGCCTGTAGGAAATAAGGATGTAGATAGTCTGGAAGAGATGGTAAGATGTGTTAATCAGACGGAGGTTTCACCGACAGAAGTATTATCGGACAATGTCTATAAATATGATGCTGAAAGCAGAACACTATCTCTTGCAAGTGCAAAAGCAGAAACAGTTAAAGAAACCGCTGTTTGTGAGCCTTCGGGGTACACTGGAACTGTAAATGAGGTCGCAAGACCCAGACATCACAGATAAAGGAGAGAAGTTATTATGGAAGTAACAAGTATCAGAATGAATCTGCTTAATAATGCAGGAGGAATCAAAGCAATCGGTAGTTTTTCACTGGACGATGCGTTTGCAATTCGGGGAATCAGAGTAATGGAAGACAGCAAAGGCAGAAACTTTGTGGCATTTCCTTCCAGAGAAAGATCTAATGGAGATTATGAGGATATTGCATTCCCCTTAAGTAAGGAATTTTACCATAAAATTACGGATGCGATCATGACGGAGTTCAATCGTATGCGTGAGGAAGTGGCTGCAAAGGTGTCTAAGGCAGATCAGGAGCAGACGGAAAACGCTAACGAAGAACAGGCACAGAAGGAAACATCCCATAGAGGAAAGGGTAGATAAGGAGGGGTGTAAATGCAGATTTCAGAAGTACGCCTGAAAAAGCGGGAAGGAGACTCCAGATTTTTGGCAAGTGGATCCATCACTTTTGAAGGTCAGTTTGTTGTATCCGGGATCAAGGTAATGAGATCCAATGAAGGGCATTTGTTTGTAGCGTATCCTTCCTGGAAGAACTCAGATGGGGAATATAAGGATGTATGCTTCCCTATGACTAAGACCCTTAGGGAAGATATTACTACACAGGTACTGGCGAAGTATGAAGAATTATAAAAAGTAGTGGAAGCGGAACTGCCTTATGGTGGTTCCGCTTTTTTGGAGGATTGAGATGGAAGGGATTGTAGCAAAGATATGGAATATCAAAGAGGGCACCATGGGGAGAGGCGCTGCAGTACAGATTACGGATTCCATTTCTTATATTACAAATAGTGAAAAGTGTGACGGCGTTATAGTTAATGACGATTTTATGCAGGTAGGAAGAGAAGTTTCCTATGTGATAAATGATATTAAAACGCTACAGGGATTGTATGTTGGAGGACGGCATATTTCGGATATACAAAATGCAACGAATGAAATGATGCAGGTGAAGGAGTTTCATAACAAGTTGGGTGGAAGAGTGGCATTACATGGCATTGTTTCCCTGCCTGTGGGGGAATCGGGGAAAGAAAATGCTGGGAAATTAATGATGCTTGCAGATGATCTTTTAGAAGAGATATTTCCAGATCATCAGGCGATATATGCGGTTCACACGAATACAGAGAATCTGCACGTTCATTTTGTGGTCAATACGGTAGCCTTGAATGGAAGAAAGATCCATATGGACCACAATTTTATGAGTAAAGTATTTGATCCGTACTTAAATAAGTTGGCAAGACAATACGGATTTTCTCCTAATATGGCATGGGAAGAAGAGAAGGAACCGGATGAGATCAAGTTTTCAGACAGGGTAATAAAACTAAGGCAGGTCGTGGATACCGCTATAGAATGGTCGGATGATTTTGACTCCTTTTTACATAATTTACGAAATCAGGGCATTCAGGTAAACTGCGGAAAATATTTGTCATTAAGAATGGAAGGAATGCCTAGGGCAATCCGGAGCTTCAGACTTGGAAGCAGATACACGATAGATGCCATCAGGGACAGATTGCTTGGTAAAAGGGAAGAATTGATCCGAAGCGAAGTGGGAGACCATATATTTGCAGGAGGATCCCCGGCACAGATTTATGTAAAAACTACACCACTCAAAAAATATGCGGATATGGATGCAGAAGAGAAAAAAGAAGCGATCCGTATGTTAAAACTGGGGAGAAATCCATGGAGAGAACAATATAAAAGTAACTGGCAGTTACAGCGAATTGCGGAGGAATTCCATAGGACAGCCAATATTTATGAACTTATCAGAACGTATGCACCGGATACCGGAAATGTAAATGATGCACTCAGAAATATTATCCGAAAGCAGAAGGAGATAGCAGAAGAAAAGAAAGTTGTGAAAACAAAATTAAGGGATTACAAACCGATTATCGACCTGTATAAGGAAGCGGTGAAACATGAGAAACGAGCATATCTGTATGAATTTGCCGGATGTGATGAGTACCTGTCAGATTATCTGGAATATAAGATGCTTGTGGACAGGCTGGAAAAAGGATACTCCAAAACCATAAATGAAGTCGCAGAGTATGTGGAAGAGGAAGAAAATCAGATCCTGTATGCAAAGGCGCAGGCAAAGGAATTATTCAGTGCTTATCATACAATCCTTCGTTTTGCGCAGAACGAATTAAGGCAACAGGAAACAGAGTATATGTCCTTATATGAAGCGGTTGGCTATGCAAAGGCAAGGACAGCTGCGGTGCACCAGGGAGTATTTGAAAGTAGCATCAAATATATTGCAGCGGACAGCGTGGACGATGGGTATATCAGAGTTGTGATACTGCCGGATATCGTGGGAGGAACCCGGACGGTGACAGCTACCGTTTCTGTATATGGCAAAAATGGCGAACTGAAAAAAGAGTTTTCTTCCAAAGAAGCAAATGTGAAGGAGTTTAATCAGAACATATCAGAGCTTAAGGCAGATATGGGATTTTACAGATGCCATATTTTTGACAGTGCCGATGAGGCAAGGGCGCTTATGAAAGCGCAGGAAGAGAAAAAAGAGAAGAACCGCATTAAGAATTAGCACAATACGTGTCCCACATGAAGGGTAGAAAGGAGAGAGCCATGAGTAAATTATGTTACGAACCAAGATCGGAAAGTAAACTCATACAGCAATCGGAAATCTACCCTGTTTTTTCATCCTATCAGGATAAAGAATTGAAAGAGCGGTTCCAGCAGCTTAAAGCAAATGTGTGTGATCTGAATCCTGCGTTGGTGGCAAAGTGCATTACCGGCACAGAACAGGATTTTATCCTGCTAATGAACCGGGCAAAGGACTTTATCCGGGAGAGATTTCGGCAGACTTCCATGGAAGAGGAAAAGAGATTGCTTCAAATGTTTAAGGAATGCGTATTTGGATATTATGTCCTAACACCACTGATCGAAGCAAAAGAGATCTCGGACATCAAAGTGCTTGATTATAACCACATCGTAGTAAAGGCAAAGGGGAAAAGATATATTGCAGACTGCAGTTTTTATAGTCCGTCCGACTATAATGACTGGTTCATGAGAATTCTGCGTATTCAAAGGATGGGAAAGAGTGACGATGCAGCATTATCCCACAGCACGGACAGAAAAGGGGTAAAAGACTACTTCTTACGAATTGATACACAGCTTGGCTGTATCACTTCTACAGAAAGGAATAATATCCATATCCGAAAGATTCCAAAGCAGAAGCTTTCATGGGATTACTTAAAAGAGAATGGGATGTTAGATGATGAAATGGAAATCTATCTTAAGGACCGGATTGCTTCCGGGTATGGTTTTTTAATCTCCGGGAGGGGAGGATCTGGAAAATCCACGCTTTTGAATAATATGATCGACTGCATTCCCTATGACCAGTCTGTGCTTGTGTCGCAGGAGTCGGATGAACTCTATTCGGAGCATCCGCAGATTCAGTTTGAACATACGCTGTCCGTAAAGAGAAAGGACTGCAGTATCGAGTACTCCTTGGAAGATGAACTGCGCCTCGGACTTTTACAGGATATTGATAATTTCGTGATCGGAGAGATCAAGGGCGGAGAAGCACTGTATGTGTTTACCACAGCTATGAGTACCGGGGCAAGGTTTTTTGGAACAATTCATGCTAATACAGCTGCAGGATCCGTAGTGAGACTGGCGCAGTGTGCCAGATATATCTCTGATTATTCTATGGAAACATTAGAAGAAATGCTTACTGTAGTGCCGTTTGTGCTGATTCACATGAGCCGGTTTGCCATAGACGAAATCTTGGAAATAGCCGGATGGGATGAACGGCATCAAAAGTTAAAACTGAATGAAGTATATGTGAAGGGGGAGTTGGAATGTACCTGATTCTTAGTATAGTAACAGGAATCTATCTGATTTTGTCATCTGTCCGGGACTTGAAAGAACGTATGATATATAGTTTCCCGGCAATCGTACTGACATTGGCATGGGGGACGTATTCCGTAGAACTTTATGAAAATGAGTATGGATTTTTACTGGGAGCCTGGATTGCAACGGTAGTTTTGTGGTTCTTGTTTCGGAGATTTTCCATATGGGGTGAGGGTGATAACGATGTCTTTTTATTATTTGCCGGAGTATTACTTTGTACGCTTCGGTTTCGTACAGTGCCATTTCTCATATTTGCAGCAAGCAATCTTCTGGCACTGACCCAGATCGGAGCCGTGATTGTCAGCCTGATCGAAGCAAGAGTGAAAAAGGAAAAGGTGACCAGTCAAAGTAAAATAGCGGTTGTACCTGGACTTTGTATTGTAGTACTGGGAATCATGCTCTATGGAATCTGTGTGCGAATGGGAGTGATAGCGTAGTGAATGAGTTGGAAGTATTAAAAAAAGCGTTGCCGGAGATAGTATCTATTATGAATGCACTTCCGGGAGAGCGGTTTGATATGAAATCGGCACAAACAATTCTGATTGTGCAACGGAGAATGGAGCAGTCTGAATTATCGAAGCAGCTAGGCATATTTGCACAGCTTCTGTCTAAAAATGAACCTGCCACAATGGATGATCTGGTAGCTGCTGCAGTAGCGTATATAAGGATTAAGACACTGGTAGAGGGGAATGAAACAGGGTATTCTCCGGTGATTGTTAGAGATCTCGTTAAGGAATATAAAACTCAACAGACGAAACTTAAGAACATTCTTCGATTGTCTAAAGTGAATATCCTTACGGCAGAAAGCTATCAGAGAGCAGTGATAGAGAAGACTATTTTGAAATCAGAACGCTTTCTATCAGCTTTTGAGAAAGAAATACAGGATCTGGAAGAAGTGATTGCAAAGGAACCAAAGAGCTTAATAAAGCCAAAAGAGCCGGATCCTATCACAGAAGATGTGAAAGAACTTCCTACAAAACCAAGAAAATTCCGTGGGATACAGGTACCTAAAAGAATTGTTGGATTTTGGGAAGAGGTTCAGAAAAAGAATCAGGTTACGCAGGAACTTAAGGAGGAAGAGGCCAGGTATGCATCCTCAAGGTGCAGGGAGATTCCTTTTTATGATTCCACATTGAACTATTCGGACAAGTATATTTGTAAGGATGTTCCGGCATTCTCCCTGTATAAACGAAGAGAAAGTATCTACTTTGGAAAAACGGAGAACGGAGCAGCCGGGATATACAACAATCGGGATAAAAGCCTGTTTGAACTTATGAACGTGAATGAGGATTTTGTCCAGTTCATGACAACCGATTTGCTTGGTGGAGAGTATCAGCTTACTCCGTTTTCCGGTGCGGAAAAGGAAGCAATGGAAGTATATTTTAACTTTATTTGTGCCTGTTTTGAAGCTTACATTGGAAAACTCACTACCGTAATGGAGTATCTTAAGTTCAAAGATTATTATAACAGGCTCATGCTTATGAGAATTTCCTTGGAAGAAAAGCAGGTGGCTGATTATTATAGGGCATTGCGACTGGCAGATTCTTATATGGAGTACATGAGAGGGTATGATCTAAGTGTTTCCGATGACAGGGAGGAGATCATTCAAAATATTACATCGGAAAAGAACTTGAATTACCTTGGGGATCTGCAGATTATTCTGGACAATCATGTAATCTATAGTGAGGCAAAGGAGAAAATTGGACAGCTGCAGGAGGAGATCCGGTACTTTCATGGGAAGGAAGAGGAAGCGGAGTACATAGAAGAGACTCCGGTGGACTTCTTGGGAGCAAAGGTAATTATCCAGTTTTTGAAAGAGGAGAAAGTGATAGATGAAGCTTTGTTTACATCGGAGAATCTGGAACAGGCTGTGTATGATTACCTCACAAGAAAAGCAGAAGTGAAAAAAATAGGCATTGATAGAAACGGAGAGAGGGTCTTTTTATTTATCTGCAGAAACGGAAGTGTTTCAATACCGGTAATTAATCGGAAGATGAAAGAAAACTGGAAGGAAGCCGACAGAGATTATTACGAAGCGGTGGAAGAAAAAATAGCAAATAAAATTTTGAAACTGGGAGGAACAGAGGATGAAAACGGAACATATTAAGACTTTGATTTTTGCAATAGCGATTTCTTTTGTAATGGTAGTAGCGTTTTATATTTATTTTGGCGAGGCGAAAGTAGAAAATGAAAAAGGAGATGCGGATGTTATAGAAACTGTTTGTAAGGAAACGGCTGTAACAGATGTGGAAGAAATACCGGAAGAGGAAGGAGCAAAGGAGGATGTAGACTGTAGAGCAGTTTATGATTCTTTTTCAAAGCTGCAGATAGAAAAAATATATACAGAGACCGTGGATGATGGGAATGGAAATCAGACAATGCAGTTTCAGACATACTATCTTTCCGATGTGGATATAGCTGCTATGACAGATGTTACGTCGGATTATACGCAGGCGGTAGGGACAGAAGCTTTTGACAGTGAGAAGATTTCAGACATTTCTTTTGAGGAGCCCTTTGGGTTTTCGTACAAGACCTGCAAGGATCTGTATGAAGTGATGGAGACAGCAAGGCTGACTATGGGTTTCGATGCAGAGTATGAAGATGCCAGACTGGATGACAACAAGAAAAATTTGCTTGGGGAGGAAAGCTATGTCTATGAAAAAGACTGCAGTATTTTGGAGCAGCTGCTTGCAAATGTAGACTACGATACTCTGATTCAGACAAAGTGTGCCTATTCTGTAGCAGAGATGGAAGGAACGAAATATCCGACTTCTTTTACAGCGGTGGTTCAGTATGTAAAGGGAAATGTAACATATACAAAGACGGCATATCTGGGATTTGCAGGAGAAAATGCGGATGAACTTTTGAAGGAAGAAAATACCTGTAAGAGTAACGATGTCTGTGGAGCCTGTGGGGAGACCGGAGAATGTAGTCAGGGCTGCGGTGGAAGCTGCTGTAAATAAAGGGGAAGCATTATGAATAGCAAGAGTAAATTAAAATATATGACAGTGTTGTGCGTTTTTTTAGCAATGGTACTGTTGCCATGCAAAGCTTACGCAGCCTGCCATAATGTATCCTGCGGATGCAGGGCAAATGGAATCATGTCATGCGCCGGGGCAACCTGCTGGTATACAGATTCCGATGGATGTTCCGGTCATAGCTGGTATCTATATGATGAATATGGGGCAACCTGTACGTCGGGTGGATCAGTGGAATACCATTGCTCAATCTGTCCAGGAAGACGAATTACATCCTCCCCTCCACTGGGGCATGACTGGGGATCATGGTATTGCGTGAACAGTTCTACTCATAAGAGAAGTTGTAGAAGATGTGGGCTGGAACAGTATGAAGGACATAATCTGTCAGGGTGGAGAGCGCATGGAGACGGTTATTATAGCAGAAGCTGTTCTGCCTGTGGATATACACAGACGAAGGGAATTTTTGTCAGTGCGTCTACTTACAGCTGGACAGCAGACAATGTGAATATTACGGTAAGAGGATATGATGGTGGTGTAGGAAACAGATATATATTACTGTATCGGGTAAATTGCATTACCGGAGTAACGACTCTTGTCGGAAACTATCAGCATGGTGGAATTTCGGGATGGACAACAGATAGCTATACACAGACAGACGAAGGAATCTACTACTATTATGCGGTATCTACAGACAATGACTGGCACTCCATTCAGGGGAACACGGGAAGGGTATACCTTGACCATTCGGATCCTGTGATTATAGGAGTGGAAAATACAAATACGGAATGGACCAATGTGGCTCCCAGTATTGCAGTAAGGTCAACGGACTATCTGATGGGAACGGTGACCGCTGGCTCCGGTCTTAGAAGCGTGAAGATATACAATGATAATGAAAATCTTGTTGCAGCCGGAAGTAATCAGGCATCTTATACATTGAGAGAAACCGATGAGGGAGAACGAACCTTTGTGATTGAAGCCACAGACAATGTGGGGCATATATCAAGGAGCAGTGTCACGACCAGATATGATATTACGCCTCCAGGAATAGATGGAACAGAGATCACATTTGTAAGAGATGGCATTGTAGTGTCCGGTTATATGCAGGACAACATCATGGATCAGCACATTGATGATGAAATCGTAAGAAGCGTACACGGAGCCAATAAGAGCAGCGGTATTAAAAGTGTGATCGTGTATAAGGTATCCGGAACAAAGGAAGAAGTCATATACCTAGATACGACCTATCATCAGTTTGCATCCCCGGATACACATTCCTTCTTTGATGTGTATTATGACATTAATCAGACAGAGGATGCTGTAGACTACTATCTAATCATTACAAGAGACTTTGCCGGAAATCAGACCAAGAAGAAGTTAACCAGTCAGAGGACATTACTTACCATGTTCCGCACTTCGATTGACCGAGGGGCATATTAAAATGGAGGACAGCGAAAGATGTCCTCCATTTATTAGAGATTATCGGGCATTAGCTTAAAAAAGGGACTAAAATTAAATATGTTTTTTCTGATGGGAATATGAATTCTTTCTAATAAATCGTCAGTCGCTTCGATATTCCAAGAGAGTAGTAATTTTTGTTTAGCAGATTCTTCAATAGTCATCTTTTGAGCAAGAACCTTATAGTCGGCATAAAGATATTGATAATCATAATAGAATAAATGCGTGTTTGAACACTCTTTTAACCGAGATATAATGGCATTACGCCATGATAAATCGGACTCACCAAGGGAAAGCCCATATGTACAAATAGTATCAGCAGAAGAAATCAGATTTTGAAAATCTTTAATTCTTTGTTTGTCGTAACGACCGTTAAAATAAGGTTTAACAAAACTTTGACGTAGGTTGTTTGTTATAGGGTAGGAGACATTAAGCTGGGATTCGTTATCTATTCCAAATATAGGATCATCACCCAATATACCATGGATGTGTAATACCGGAACAGAGGGAAGCCTCATGTTAGAATAAACATCTTGAAAAATCATATCGAAGATAGTTGTATAGTTAAAAGATACAACATTTATGTGACTAATATCTCCAGCAAGGCGGTCATTCATAATATTGATAACATTATGAGTACAATCCAAGTAAAATCCTCTGAGAGAATTATACATTTCGGAGGAAAAGCTGCTCATAAATTTATTGCTTTGTAAATATTTTTTGAATTTAAGCTCTTGTTTCGTTAAATAATCTGTTGCAAATGCAGAAAAATCGTAAATACATTCAAGAAAATCGTTTTCGTTATCGTAGTTACCAGCGTAACGAGCCATGGCTGATTCGAAATCACTCCATGTTTCAATATTGGAAGATATATCCTGTTTAAATTTTGATATGACATTGGAGGATGAATGTTCCGCAATATAACTAGGATAAATATCTTTATAAGCAGTTCTCATACCACAGTTTAGATCAAATCCATTCCCAATTAAAAAAAGTGTATTCATAATATAAAAGCCTCGATAATGAATAGTAAAGTTTACATTAAGCTATAAGCAATTATATCATGAGAGAATAATAAATGAAATGAAACATTGGGTGAAACCATAGAATCATAGAGTTTGAAAAACTCTTATGCTATTATGGATGTAAAGATGTCATACATATAAAAATATAGAATGATATTGAGAGAGGAAAACAATTATAAAAATATAAATATAACAGATGGAACATATTATTTGTACCATAAATTTATAATGACAAGAGAGCACTTCAAAATGGGAGGTGCTTTTTTATTGCATAAAATTAGAAATAGGATTACGAAGCAGAAACATATGTGTCCCACATATTGGATGAAGATCAGACAGATCTATCAATTCGCTGAAAGGAGAATAGAAGAATGGAAAAGGTAGTAAAGAAGGTGGATCAGATGTTGATTACTGCAAAGGGGAAGGTGCTGCAGAAGAAGCCTGCCGTAGATCAGATCATCATTATGTTCATCATTATTGCTGTGGCAGCTGGTATTGCGGGACTTTTGTATATTTTTGGTACTAAAACTCTGCTTCCGGATTTCCAGACCAAGATCACCTCACTGATTAACCAGTGGTTTGACGGACATTAAGAGATTTGGTGAAAAAGAGAAGGGAGGAGCCGGATAGATGAATAAAGAAGAAAGACAGGCAGAAAAATTACGAAGACAACAGAATAGGATAGCTGATAAGATGCTTATTCCTGCGCCAAAGAAAACCGTACAGAGTCTAAAACTTCTTAATTTTGATCCGTCTGGTACCTTCCATTTTGTGGAAGACAGATGGATCAGAATTTATGAGGCCTATGGGAGGCTGGACAAATTAAGCACAACAATGACAGCACTGCAATCAGAAATTATGGTCAGTGGAAGGATGCTGCCAGAAAAAGAGGATACAGACTGGTTTCTTACATTAACTGGATATGGTGAAACATATGATGAAGTAAGAAAGCAGTTTGCTTTGGATGAAGAGATTCTAAAAGAAAGCGTAGGGATCCGTCCTTTAAGCGTAGATGAAGCGGTTAAGATTATCTTTTCAAGACTGCAGGGTGATACAAAGGAATTTTCCTATGCTTCGTTTGTCAGAAGCAAAAAGAATTTATATGATGAACTATTTCCTGAAATCGCAGAATCCTATGATAGTTTCCAGATGGAAGCAAGTTATGGAACAAGCCTGTTTGTTATGAATTACCCAAAGACTGTCAAGTGGGATGTCTTTACAGACTTGCAAAAGTTGGGTTGTCCCATATTTTTAACTTTCCAGATGTCAAATATGAAAGAGGAAGACAGAGAGAGCTACTTAAGAATGCTGGAAAAGCGTTACTGCAGGAATTTTCCACCGGAGGATATTGAGAACGGTATAAGTATCTCCTGCCATATGTCATTTGTCTGTGATTCCGCAGATGCAAGAGAGATTATCCAGAGTACGATTCTCTCCCTGCTTTCTAAAGAAGGATATATTGTGGCTCCGCTTTATGGAAAGCAAAGAATGGGACTGTTATCAGATATTTCACTGGGAATGCTGGAAAGCAGAGAGTTTAGAAATATTTCACTGCATGCAGTAGAAAAAATCTTTTGGGAGGAAAATGCGAATGATAATGACAAAGTATGAGCAGACTAAGAAATATGATGTGGCTGGAAATGTGGAAACATTCGGATCACAGGGGATTTTTTCGATAGAAGGTGTGGAAGAGAGTGGCATCTTTGCGCTGACAGAGAATCGCTACTCCAAAACCTATGTCTTAAGTGATATCAACTTCGCCGGAGTAACAGACATTGAGCAGAAGGAGATTATTATTGGTTTTTCCAAAGTGCTTAAGGGCATTCCCTGCCGTTTTTCATACACGATTGCAAATGAATACGTGGATGAAAAGAAGTTTTATGAAAACATCCTTTACAGAAACCGTGGTGATGGGGATGACGATTTAAGAAATTCTTTTAATGCGGTCATCAGGGAGAAGCTTTCGGATGCAAGGCAGGGATTGTACCAGACCATCTACCTAACACTGACCATTACAGCGGACGATGTAATGGATGCTAAGTCACAGTTTTTGTCTATTGAAGGAGCCATCCGGTCGTCCTTTGTAGGTCTAGGAATGAATGGAATGCAGGGATCCACCATGCATCCGCTTTCTGTGGATGAAAGACTGCAGATTCTTTTTAACTTTACACATACCGGAATCTCTAAAGGGTATCCTCTTTCCTATAAAAATGTCGTAGAAAGCAGACAGGATTTTTTGAATGTTCTGGCACCTGCAGCAATCACTTACGATAATGAGGAATTTCGGATCAATCACTGTTTTGGAAAAGTGATGTACATTGCAGATTATCCGAAGGCACTGGAAAGTGACATACTGACTTCGCTTGCTAAAGTCAACTGCACCAGCTATGTGACCGTGAATAATGAACTGCTTGATATCGGAGGATTTAAGCAGGAAATATCCCGGAAATACATGAAAGTCGGTATGAAGATTGAGAACGAAAAGCAGAGAAACCGCAATAACAATGATTATTTAGCGGATGCTTCACAGAAACTTTTAGGGGAGAAGGATAAGTTAGATACCTTCCTTAAGAAGTTAGATGAACAGGATGACCATTATTACAATACCACCATTATGGTTCTGTTTATGGCAAACACGAAAGAAGAACTGGGAAGGATCGAGGAAAAACTTAAGAACATTGCATCTTTAAAGTCACTTATCCTGAAAAGCTGCTTTGCCATGCAAAGAGAAGGGATCAATTCTGCACTGATCTTAGGATGTCAGGAATTTAAAAGAGTGGTGAATCTCTCTTCCAGCTGTCTTGCCATGTTCATGCCGTTCAAAACACAGGAACTCAACGATGAAAATGGTGTATATTATGGGATCAATCAGTTAAGTCAGAATGCTATTTTCGGAGACAAGAAGAAATTAAAAAACAGGAACAGCATGATTCTTGGTAAATCGGGATCCGGTAAAAGTGTTTTTTCTAAATCGGAGATCTTGTCGGTATATCTGAATAACCCCAAAGATCAGATTATCATTGTCGATCCACAGGGGGAATATCATCAGATTATAAACCGATTACAGGAAAATGCAGCCATCATATGCTTTGATGCAAAGAAAGAAGTTTATATTAACCCTCTGGACGTAGATTTTTACGGAGTTGATTATACCGAACTTAGAGAGATTATTTCAGAAAAGGCAGATTTCATCCTGACTTTGATCTCGTCATTACTGCGAAGAAATGTGGAGGCAGAGGAACAGGGTGTTATTGACCGTGTGGTGGAGAGAGTTTACAGTGAAAACTTTAACATGAGAAAACGCTTAAATGGGGAAATGGAGAGAGAACGAGAGTATGAAGTACCGGGATTTATGGTTACGGAGCAGGCAGTAATCAGTACCGGGGAGAAACTTTCCAGAAAAGAACAGGTACGGGCATACTCCCCTACGTTTCAGGACATCTATCAGGGACTTGTGGATGAGGGAACGGAACTTGCGGATCATCTGGCTGCAGCAATGGATATCTTTGTAAATGGATCATTGAATCTGTTCAACCACAGAACAAACGTGGATATTGGGAAAAGACTCATCGCCTTCAGTTTTCCGGGACTTAAGGAAAATCTTCGTGTCACCAGTATGCTCATTATGATGGAAGTACTTCGCAGTAAGCTTTCGGAGAACTCCAGGGAAGGGAAATGGACACATCTTTACATAGATGAATTTCATGAACTGTTGGGGATTGATCAGATCGCAGCCTTTGTGGTGAAACTCTGGAAAGAAATCAGAAAACTCCTGGGATGTGCCTGTGGCATATCGCAGAACATGAGTGATCTTCTAAATGAAGACAATGCCGGGAGGCTGTCAGCGATTCTTTCTAACACAGAATGCTTTGCACTATTGGCCCAGTCCTCTATTGATAAGCGTAAGCTGATGCAATTCTTGCCAAATATCAGTCCGGCTATGTTTAATTACGTGGATAATGCAGAAAGTGGCACCGGACTTCTTAAGATGGGAAGCGTGGTAATTCCCTTTGATATCCGTATGAGTAAGGAATCGGAGATTTATGAAATCGTAAATACGGACGGAGGCAGTTATGCAGTTTAAGGAAGGAAACCTGCAGTTTACGGAGGAACTTAAATTCACGGATAACTATGGGAGATTTTCTAAAGCGGCAATGTCTAATTTTTCAGATCCCGGAAATATGGAAAACAGGAAGCAGGATCAAAAGAATTTTGCACCAGAAAAATGCACACCCACAAAGAATGAGCAGGATTTCAAAGAAAAAGATGCTGATATATGGATGGTAAATGAAAGAAGTGGAGAATCATGTCGGGAAGAGATTGGAGGAAAGGAACACAGAGCGCAAGCAGAAACTTCTGAAAAATCTAAGAGTTCGGATAAAAACACAAAAAAAGATCAGAGCAGCGAGGGAAAGGAGAAAGCTGCCAGAAAGACAATGGTGGCAAGAATGATCCGGGCAAAGGATCTGTTTTCAGAAAACCGGGGAGAGAAAGAAACTACAGGAAATGCATTGCATGACGGGAATACCGGTCTTGTCAGGGTGGTTACGACTTATGTGAATCCCAAAACATGGGGGAAGATACTGGCAGCAAAACTGGTGGCTGCGCTGGCACCACATATCCTGACGGTATTTATGTATCTTATCGTGACATTTCTTCTGATAACGATTGTGGTAGGAATGTTTTCTACGATAAGTACCGTTACCGGAAGGGTAACCGGGTTTTTAAGCCGTTATTCGGGCAGAGGACATATTTTGTCGGAAGAAAGTCTTTCGGAGGAAGAGATAGATGAAATCGTGGAAGACAGTGGGGCAAGTGAAGAACAGGAAGCAGTGATCCGTTATGCACTTTCCAAAGTTGGATATCCATATTCACAGGAAGACCGGACCAGTGGTAGCGCATATGATTGTAGTTCTCTTGTGTATTACAGCTGGCTGTCTGCAGGAGTAGATCTAAGCTATGGAGCAGGATATCCACCGACAGCTGCAGCAGAAGCAAGCAAATTGTATAGTTATGGAACCGCAGTATCTACCACAAGACTGGATATGAGAGATATGGAACCGGGGGATCTTGTATTTTACGGTGGACATGACAATAAGAGATTTTTGGGAATTTATCATGTAGCGTTATATGTGGGAAACGGTGAAGTGGTGGAAGCACTAAATGCGGATCATGGTGTGGTATATGAAACACTTCGGACAAACAATATTATTTTGGTATTAAGACCATAGGAGGAAACAAGATGGCAGACGAGATTGCACAGGTAGTAGATCTGGAATATAAAGGCATCTATTACCTTTTGAAAGGTACCAAGGCAATGATTACCAGTATGGTGTCAGCAATTCAGGCACTTCATATATGGCAGCATAAAAAATGGCTGGAGAAACCGGGTAGCTGTTCCTGGCAGAAGATTCAGGAAGCAAGTGAAGGGATGGCTCCCATTCTGGAATTCCCGGCAGAGATGTTTGAAAAGACCATTGATATTACAAATGACAAGAGCATAAAAGGTGAAGGGTTTATTTCTCCCTTTGAGTATTACTGCAGACAGAACGGCTTAAGATACTGCATTATGCCGGATTTAAACCCGTATGACGATTATATTCCGGTTGCGGTACTGGCACAGGATTTTGGAATGCATGATGAGCAGATCAAATCCTTTATGCGCAAACGTGTGGAAAAGGAAGAAGCCGTAAAGGTAGATTATGATAAAAAGATCGGGGAAGCAAAGGAAAGACTGGAAAATGCTGAGTCTCCTGAGGAGAAAAAAGAAATAGAGAACGAGATCAAGGAACTTGAAGAAGGTAAGAGTCAGAATGAAACCCTGTTACAGGAATCCAAGGAAAAGATGGAGAGAAATAATGTACTGGAATTTGCAGACTATCTGAAACAGGGAAAAGGAAGCTGCTTTGAAGATGATCCGGAGAAGGCTCTTAATCAGGCGCAGACTTGTGGAGTCGTGAAGGAGTTTATGGCAGATGACTGTATGTACCCGATCAGAGACAGTGGACTTGTTCCGGATAGCAAAGAAGTTTTCTATAATCAGAAGACTGGGGATGACATACTTCTTACCGTGAAAAGAAGCTTTGAAGTGGATGAAAACGGTGTAGTGTATTCTGTGTATGAGGTGACGGATCCGGTGAGTGGAGCAAAGAAAGCACCGATATCAGATAAGGGATACAGTAAGGAAGCGTGGATGGAAAGACTTCCCCAGCTGTTGAAACAGGCAGGAATGTTAAGAGATCAGCCGTGTTCTGTTGTAAGGAGCGAAGAAGGGCTTAAGGATTATATCATGTCCATGGATGTAAATTTTACCCATGCCCGGGAAGACGGGCAGAATATTTCTGACACAATGAGGGCTGAAATGGAACAGATAAAGAAGGATACCGCACAGACGGAGCGATATATTAAGTCCTATTATTCGACAATAACAGTACCTGCAACACAGATCATGCCAAACGAAAAGCAGATTCTGTCACTGGAACTGGATGATGGTCTGGTGGAGGGAGTATCCCTAGTGGGGATGGATTCGGATAACGCTAAGATTAGTCTTAGGAGTGATGCAAAATATACCTATACCGGAGCAGATGGGCAGGAAAAGGTATTGACCGGAGACCAGATTATGAAGGCACTTTCTGAGAATAAACAGGGCGAGAAGGTAGTGCAGACAGTTACACAGAAAGCCGGAGGCAGATAAAGGGGGAGCAATGAATGCAAAGGACAAGTTCCGTCAAGAAACACACAAGGAGCGTTAAGGAAACTGTAGTTATCTACCTGCTTGGAGTCAGTATCTGTGTATATCTTGGCTTTTTGTGCGGTGCAGTGTGGATATCCGGGAATGATTTCAATGAATTTATGAACAATTTCCAGAGCTTTGTGATTGAGGGACACCATTATATTGTGGGAGTCACATCTGCCACATGGAAATTTGTATTGGCATATCTGATCGGATGGTCAATGGCATTTATCATCATATTTACACGGATTGAGCATCCTTTTGCCGGAGAGGAATATGGCAGGGCAAGATGGGGAGATGCAAAGGAGTTTACCAGACAGTTTGCAAACCATGACGAAAAAAATGAAGTAGAGGTTGTTACCGGGGATGTGCGACTTTCACATCCTTTACGGGTAAATACGGCAAATTACTGGATTGCAGAAGGAGTATACCTGTCCATTCATAACGAAAAGACTTCCAACCTAAATATGCTGGTGGTCGGGCCTCCGGGATCCGGTAAATCCTTCCGGTTAGCAAGACCCTTATTGTCGCAGCTTTGCGGTAATTTTCTGGCGACCGACCCGAAAGGAGAACTGTATAAACAGACAGGACAGTATTTTGAGGATAATGGATATGAAGTCATGGTTATGAACGTGGAATCAGAGGACGGAATGCCTATGAGCATTCATTTTAATCCGTTTCGTTATATTCGCAATGAATCAGATATTATGAGCATTGCAGGGATTTTGATGAAAGCAACCACTCCTGCAGAAGATAACGGAAACAGCGATCAGTTTTTTGAGCAGTCTGCAGAAGTACTGCTTACCAGTATTATTTATCTGATTCACTACTATTATCCCAAGGAAGAGCAAAACTGGGAGACCTTTGTAATGCTTTTGAATGCGACGTGCGTTTATACAAAGAACGATGGATCTATAGATAACCGGGCAGGCGGTATTCTTGATATTGAAATGAGAGCACAGAAGTACTGGAAAGAAGAATGCGGTCATGATTCTGATTTCCCGGGATTTATCGAAGTGGAGAAGTTTTATCATGGAGCAGCGGAGACTACCAGTTCCATTGTGGCATCACTGGATGCACACTGTAGATATATGAAACTGAAATGTGTTATTGACCTTTTGTCGGAGGATGAAATACATATTGCAGATAGTTTTGGATATTCCAGACCCTGTAAGGAAGCAGGAACGGGAAAGAGAATATTGTATATCGTGACCAGTGAGGATAAGAGATATTATGACTGGATTCCGTCAATGGTATATTCTTTGTTTTTCGATGAACTCTATCATCTGACGGCAATAGATCCCACTCTTCATGAAACCTTGCCGGTGCATCTTACCTTCCTGATGGATGAATTTGCAAATGGTGTGACACGTTCTACGCCTAAAACGGTGGGAATAACCGACAAAAGCGTAGCCTAAAGTCACAAACAATTAAATAAATGTGGTTTTAGAGAACTGCATAACTGAAATCTCAAATGACGGGGTAACGCCCTGAAGGGGATTCACTAATACTCCGAATAGCGTCAGCCGAATACAGACGGTTGGGGTTATAAGCTCGGGGAAGTCGTGCGAAGCACACCCTAACGCTTAATGGCGAGGAAAGATTCGTAGAGGTACGGGTTGTGTGTGACAGTGCGGGTGGGGGTGCCATATGGTTAGAATGACCAAAAAAGGCGGTCTGACAAAGATTCCGAATGTACGGCTCTAAACGAATGGCTTGCAGAAATGCAAGTGTACCAATGGGTACGCAAGCGGGGCAAAGTAAAAGTTGTTAGTATGAAATGCCCTCTGTGTTTACAGGACACAGGTATCTTGAGGGATTCGCTCGAAGATAATGCTTGCAGGGCTAAAGGAACGACCTAAGTGGCAACAATCCTAAGTTATGCGGAACGTGGAAAGCAGCCAATACGGGAGCTGACTGTATCAGCGGAAAAAGTACCGTAGTTGTATCGAAAAGGAAAGGGATTGAAAGAGCCTTTCTATAATAAGTGCATTAGTGGCTGTGAGAGTAGAGGTACAGTACCTGTGAAGCCGTAACAATAAGCGGTGGAGGGATAGCCTCAAGCCGATACTAAGATTTTCTTTCATGCCTATATAGTAATCACCAAAATGGAGATTTTCATAGCTGTCGTGGTGCGACTAAGAAAAAATCATTCTCTGATAAGGAGCTGGTTACTATGGCAAAACGAATTGTAAACAAAGCAGAGCGAAATGCAGAAAGGTATGACGCTAAAGAAACAGGCTACCGATTATTTGAGGACAGCCAGAATGGAAAGACATTTGACAGGCTCATGCCGTTGATTGTGTCAGAGCAGAATATCATACTTGCATATCGAAATATCTGTAAAAACAGTGGGAGCAAAACTCCCGGCACAGATGGGAAAACGATTGTAGCGATACAGTCACTGCCCATCGAATCGGTCATTAAAACCGTCAGAAATAAGTTGAACTATTATCAGCCAAAAAAGGTTAGACGAGTTGAAATCCCGAAAGACAACGGAAAAACCCGCCCATTAGGGATTTCGAGTATTTGGGACAGACTGATACAACAGTGTATCTTACAGATACTGGAGCCGATTTGTGAAGCGAAATTTCATGAGCGGAACAATGGTTTCAGACCATATCGGTCAACGCAGAATGCAATCGCACAATGCTATAAAATGGCACAGTTGCAGAATCTGCACTTTGTAGTAGATGTAGACATTGTTGGCTTCTTTGATAATATCGACCACAGTAAGTTGATTCGGCAGTTGTGGGGAATCGGCATACAGGACAGAAAGCTGATTATGATAATCAAGCAGATGCTGAAAGCGGAAATCCTGTTCAATGACATTATAATCACTCCCGAAACGGGTACACCACAGGGGGGATTCTATCCCCACTTCTTGCAAATGTTGTATTGAATGAACTGGATTGGTGGATTGCCAGTCAGTGGGAAATGTTCAAAATCAAAGAGGGTAAAACAGGTTTAGAGTTTAACAAGACTGATAAAGAGGGAAACGTCCTCACAGTAGACAGAACGCAGAAATGGAATAAGCTGAGAGCAAAAACCGATTTGAAAGAAATGTATATCGTAAGGTATGCAGATGATTTTAAGCTATTCTGTCGGGATTATGCAACGGCGAAAAAGGTAATGTGTGCCACAAAACTCTGGTTGGCAGAAAATCTGCATTTACAGACCAGTGGAGAAAAGTCGGGTATCACAAACTTGCGGAAGAATTACACTACTTTCCTCGGTATCAAATTTAAGGTTGTACCAAAAGGCAGTAAGTGGGTAATACGTTCCCACATGGCAGACAAGAGTAAAGCAAAGGTCATTAAAAAGCTAAGTGACGTTTGGAAAGACATAAAGGATCCGAGCAAACAAAGCGAGATAGACCGAAATATAAGTCTTTATAATGCAATGGTTATGGGAATGCACAACTATTACTGTATGGCAACTATGGTATCAGCAGACTTTGCGGAAATCGCCTTTAAAGTAACGGGAAAAAGTAACGGCATGAATCATAATAACCGCTGTTACCCCATAGAACGTCAAGGCGAGATAACCAGCAAGTTTATTCAGGAAAAGTATGGAAAGTCTAAGCAGTTCCGATGGATAAAGGGAAGAATGATTATCCCTGTTGGATATGTGGCTTATGAATACCCCAAATATAAAAGGCGTGAAGTCAATAAATATGTGAGGAAGTATTCAGACATCGAAAACTGTATCAGCTACGATGTTATGAAATACATGATGGAAAATGCACATCTCTACCCTACGTTGGAGATGGCAGACAACGCTCTTTCGAGATATATCGCACAAAAAGGCAAATGTGCGGTAACGCACAATGCCCTGTCAATATCAGATATGGTATGTGTGCATATCAAACCATGTAAGGGAGAGCGAAACGACACTTACAGGAATTTGATTATCCTGTCAAAAGAGGTGTCAGAACTGGTTGGAGCAACGAATCCTGTAAAAATTGGAAAGTTGCTTAAAGACTTACAGTTGACCGAAGAAATGAAAGATAAAATCAATAAACTCCGAAAACACAGAGAGTTGGAGGAAATACAATTCGAGGACTATATAGGCACTAAAAAGTAATCTTAGTCGGTGGAACGCCGTGTGATGGGAAACTATCACGCACGGTGTGGAGCGGGGGAAAAGCCCGAGGTGGAAACGCCAGAGGCTTACCTATCGCTATTCACACTGCCGGATTCTTTTGTAGAGAAGCTGTCTACCATGCGTTCCCGAAATATGAGTGCCGTAATTATTGTGCAGAACCTGATTCAGTTAAAAAGAAAGTTTCCAAAGTTTGATATGGATAAGGACTTGATCGGTAACTGTTCTATCATAGATATTCTGGGAGCCCCGGATATGGATTCCTGTGAATATCTGTCCAAACATTTTGGTACACAGACAATTCATAAAGCCAGTGAATCGGATGCGAAAGATTATAAGGGGCAGAGTTCCCGGTCAGAGGACGTTATGCAAAAGAGCCTGTTATCGGCAGAGGACATTTTTGCCATGAAAAAAGATGGAGAATGCGCTATTGTGGTAAAAGGCACGGAACCCTTATATCAGACGAAGTGTCAGATGGAGAAGACAGACTTCGTAAAACTGCTCTGTAGAAAAAATAATCCGTATGATCCGAGAAAGCAGCGGATCAGGAGAGAAAGGAAATACAAAAATAATGATCCCGCCATGTTTAGTGGCAAAAAAGCAAGGGAAGAAGCAAAGAGGTTATTGGATGCCGGGGAAGAAATCAGGCATATTACGGTAGAAGAAGCGCTTGTTTACAAAGAAGCCATCAAAATGGAAGTGGAACCCAAGGAGATTGTGCTTTCCATGAAGGAGAGGCAGAAACTTTTGGAGAATGCCAGAAGATATGAGGAAAAGCACTCCATGATGCAGAAAATCACGTTAGAGGAATTCCATTACAATTCTGATGGATCTGTGTGCGACCAGAAGGAATATGAAAGAAGATGCCTGGTGGTAAGAAGCCTAATCAATAATGGATTTTCCAACGTACTGGTAAGATTCTTAAAACCCCTTATTTCAAACGGATACAGCTATTCCATGATACGGGAATTGTTTAATGAAAATTCTGGGACTGAGGAAGTAAGAGACTTTATCGAACAGGTTAAGCTGGCATAAAGAAAGAGACATAAAGGAAGAAGCATAAAGAGAAGTGGATAAAATATAGTGAAAATGGAGAGGAAGAAGGTGTAGTTTATATGCGTTCTTCCTTTTTTATGCTATAATTTAGAAAATCTAACACTTATGAGGAATGATTCTATGGCATGGAGAAAACGGCTGTATAGCATTATTGAAGTAGCAGATGAAGATGATAAGATAAGTAAATTGTATGACTGGTTTATGATGCTTGTCATTATCGTGAGCATTGTGCCACTTGCTTTTAAAGAAAATAGTACAACATTTCTGATGCTCGATAAAATAACCGTAATTATATTTATCGTGGATTATGTGCTTCGACTTGCCACAGCAGATATCAAGATGAAAAAGGGAGCACTTTCTTTTTTCCTGTATCCGTTTTCAGGGATGGCAATTCTCGATCTGTTATCCATTCTCCCCTCGGTAACTATTTTAAACAGCAGCCTTAAACTGCTTAAAATATTGCGGTTATTCAGGACATTCAGAGTATTCCGGGTGTTTAAGGCAGTCAGATATTCTAAAAGTATCAACATGGTAATCAATGTATTTAAGAAACAGAAAGATTCCCTGATTACGGTATGTATACTGGCTGGGGGATATATTCTTGTATCTGCGCTGGTGGTATTTAATGTGGAACCCGAGACATTCCCTACATTTTTTGATGCCATATACTGGGCTACGGTGTCACTTACTACCGTAGGATATGGAGATATTTATGCAACATCTACGGCAGGAAAGATTATAACCATGTTGTCGGCGATATTTGGTATAGCAATCGTGGCACTGCCTGCAGGTATTGTAACAGCAGGATATATGAGCGAACTGGAAGAAAATAAAAAGACGGAGGAATAACGATATGAAACTGGTAGATATGGTATGCCCTAACTGTGGGGCAAAGATTCAGGCAGATGCAGATATGGGAAGTGCCAAATGTGAACACTGTGGCTCTACATTTATATTGGACGATGAAGCCGTTCATGTGAAGTACGATAATGCATATGAAGCAGGTTATCAGTTTGAAAAAGGAAGACAGCAGGCGCAGGCAGAAGCAAGACAGAGGGAAAATGAGCACAGGACAGATGCCGGAAATACGGCTTCACAGGAAATAGTAGCACCGAAGAAAAGAAAGACCTGGCTGTGGGTACTTGGATGGATCTGCATTTTTCCGCTTCCTTTAACCATATTGATGCTGAGAAAAAAAGATATGAAACCGGTAATCAAGTGGGGAATCATTGCCGTGGCATGGATTGCATATTTTGCAATCGCAGCTTCTGATGAAACAGAGACCACAAAAGATGAGAGCGTAGTGGAATCCCAGGCAGTAGTTGAGAGCGTGGAGAATTCATCTTATGAAACAATACAGGCTTCGGAGACTACAGGAATGGAAAGTGTGGAAGAGATAGAAACGGTGGCAGACACTGCGAAAGAAACGGAAAACGCAGAAACTGTGAAATCTGGAAGTGAGATCATAGAGGATACGGTTGCGGAGTTTAACAGTATTTCAGAGTCTGAACTAACCTATGTGGAGGACTTTACACCATCTGACAGATCAGGAAATCATTATCAGACGGAATTTCGACTGGCTGCTTATAAGGATGCCATAGGAAAAAGCTATCATCTGGGAGAAACGCAGGTTGATATTATAGAGCGGGATTCCCTGACACAGAAAGGGATTCTCCGGGTGTATGCCCACAGAGCTTCTGCAGACGATTGCGTTCTGTTGATAAATAATTTCTCAAAAGTATTATCTGAGGAAACAACGGATGCAGAAATAGCAGAAGCTGTAGCTGCTTTTATCGGAAACAAGGAAGCAAACGGATATTATTATGGGGATCTGGGACTTGTAATTACCGGAAATGATGAAAACGGTTACGAATTTCTCATGAAATCAAAGAATGATTAATTGATATTTTCATTTGTGGCTTATATCGTTTTAATGGAGGCAGTTATGGCAAAAGTGGAAAAGCTGGAAGATTACATAAGTATTATAAAAAATCTGTATGCAATGGAAGGCTGTGGGGCACTTCGTAAGATTTATTATAGAGGACAGTCAGACAGTGCCTATAAACTGATTCCATCATTAAGCCATAAATTGGAGGGATATGTAGAAGACGAGGACAATTATATTGCATTTGAAAAGGATATTATAGAAAGAGCAAAACTGGAATATCCTGATGTGTTTGCAGATAACAATATCATTGATGAATTGGCATTGATGCAGCACTATGGATTGCCTACCAGACTGATGGATGTAACAGAGAATCCGTTAGTGGCATTGTATTTTGCGTGCAAGGGAAATGAAGAACGTTCAGGAGAAGTCTTTGTGTTTGTATCGGGACTATATGCTCAAACTTATACAAGCTATGAAGCTGAACAAATGATAAAGGGGCAGAAACCAGCGTTTGTAAGAGCAAAGTCCTTTAGTAACAGACAGAGAGCACAACAGGGATTATTCATGTGGTTCCCGGATGATAAACTGGAAGGGATTACCAAAAGTAAGGATGAAAACCCTGTTATTCTGGAAACCATAACAATCCCTGCAGATAATAAAGGTATTATTTTAGAGGAACTTAAGATGATAGGAATATCCGCTAAAAGTTTATTCCCTGATAACATAGACATTTGCCTGAAAGAGATGTTAAAAGATGTGACAAAAGGTGCATACTCTGCATAGGCACAGATACCTGAAAAATTATAAAATCAAAATTGTTTAGATAGAGAACTTGGTGGCAACTATGAGTAAATTTATGGATGACTATTTCGATCAGGGATATAATGACGAAGGCCCGATGCCGGTGGATGTTATGATTTCCATTATGCAGGATATGAAGAACAGACAGGAAGGGAATGCCCTGCCGGATACTATCGGTGCAGAGTATTACTTCCTGCAGGACTTTATTACACTGGATATGGACTGTGATTTCACCTACATAGAAAAGGATTTTCTGAAACACTGTAGTGATAAGCTCCCGGAGTTTCTGAAATACACAAGAAACATAGATCTTGATGCAAGATATAACGAGAACGTGTCTGTGGCATTGCAGAAAAAGATCCTGTATTTTATCTATGGCGGAGCGCAAAGCGGTGATGCTTATTGCAGGGAACTGTTAAAATATCTCTTCAAAATTTATCATAGAAATTTATACCGGACACTCAAAAGATTCCGCACGATTTCCATGGACGAAATACTGGGGCTTGCTGATGAAAAAGAGGAAAACAGCCAGCTGGGTGTCGTGGGAATCGTACTTATCATGTGTCCGCTTATGGGAATTGCATTTTCGGATGAAGTGTCCGTTTTATATTTTTATCTGATAAAAAAGATGGAAGACTGGAAAAGAGAGGAATATATTGAAAGAGAGTTCCCGGAGGACGGACTTTTTGAAGAGTGCATGAAGATCGTGGATGCCTGGATGGATGATGAAAAACTAAGTTCTAAAACAAAGTATGGTAAAAAATATTTTGCAGATGAGAGATTTGCGGAAGAATGCATGAATTATTTTAATTATCCCGGGGATTTTCCTTTTGCATCACTTGATAATTTTATGGGACTTCGTATAGAGATGACACGAACTCTGATGACTCTTAAAATGAACCATCCGAAAAAAGAATACACTTATGAGCAGATCCAACACCTTACGATGATTTATACGCTCTGCTCCACGATAGCAGATATCGCAGACCGGTTTGATATGGAGACGGATTATCTTCTTTCTAAGTATGACTTTGATTACGATGATGATGAAGACTGCCTTTTTGATCCGAAAAAGATTGAAGTGTACGAAGAAAAAGAAAGAACAGAGCCGGCGGTGGAAAAAACGATACCTTCCAGTACACCGGTGTCAGAAAAAACAGGGGAAGATGAAAACGAATACTTAAAAGAGATAGCGAGACTTAGAAGCAGTCTGGATGAAAAAGATCGGGAAATCAAAAGATTAAGAGATGCTTATGGTGAAGCAAAAGCTTCTAAAAAGGAAGCAGAAGAAATGGTACACCGGTATGAGAGTGAAAGAGAAGAACTGATTGCCCTAAGAGAGTTTGCCTATCAGACGCAACAGGAAGAAGAAATAAGAAGCGACTTGTCTGTAGAGGAAATGAAAACTGCCATTAAGGGAAAAAAGATTGCAATTATAGGCGGTCATGTAAACTGGCATAATAAATTAAAACAGCAATTCCCTGACTGGAGATTTGTGTTAAGTGAAGCTTCAAAAACGGTAGATGGAAAGATGTTAGAAGGGTGTGAAAAGGTTTATTTTTATACCGATCACATGAGCCATGTGATCTATGGCAAGTTTATAGCTGCGGTCAGAGAACGGAAAATTCCTTTTGGATACCTTGGGAGCATTCATATAGAGAGTGTGATAAAACAGGTATATGAAGATTTGTGTGGGGAATGAATGCCCGTTAAAAACATAGATACATAAATACCGGATACAATCAGTCTATGTCAGTAAAATTAACATTTGGCTGCAAAATGTCATTTCCGTGACATAACCTTTGGAAATATAAAATGATTCTGTATTTTTGGATTTTGAAGTAATAACTCTCATAAAATCCCCCATCCCTTTTCTATATTTCAAAACGCATTGTAATAAAATGCAATATATAAAAATAAAAAATTTGACACAAAAAAGCAGGTTCTATGTGACTTGCAAGTGTTTTTTATAATATTCAACTGTCAAACTTCCGTGCAATTGATTTCCATGGAGGGTTGTGATATATGTAAATTATCAAACTTATTTCATTAGGTAAAAAATCTAAAATACCAAGGAAGATACAAGGGGAATGCTGCATGATAAAAATCGGGATATGTGATGATGAAAAATATTATTTGAACAAAGTAAGAAGGCTGGCAGAGGACAATTTGAAAGCGCTCTGCATACAAGATGCGGAGATTCGCTGTTATACAAGCGGAAAAGAAATGTGTCTTGATGAGCAGTTTCTGGAGGAGTGCAGTATCCTTTTTCTGGATATTAATATGCGGGACTGCAATGGTGTGGAAATTGCGTATGAAATCAAACAGAAATATTCGGATATTCTTTTGGTGTTTGTCACGGCATACATGGATTATGTGCTGATGGGCTACCGGGTTGAGGCGTTTCGTTTTTTGCTGAAGGATAATCTGGAGGAGATGATGGGGGAGTGTATTCCTGCATTGGTGGGAAAGCTGCAGAAGGGAAACGGATATGTCAGGTGTGTGTTCAGGAATGGAGAAAAAAAACTGAGAATAAGCAATATCATGTATATTGAAAGCTTTCAGCACAGGATAGTTTTTCATATGAATGACACGGCAGAAACAATTTATGAGAAAAACGGGAGTCTGAGTGAGTTGGAAAAGCGGCTGGAATGCCATGGATTTTGCCGCATACATAAAAGTTATCTTGTAAATATGATGTATGTGGACAAGATGGAATGTTACAAGGTGCATATGGAAAATGGAATAGAGCTTCCCATACCGAGGGAAAAGTATCGGAAGGTCAGAGAGAGTTATTTTAAGGTAATGGGGGAAATGTGATGGGAAATTTTGTCCGTACGATGCTGTTTGTGTATATGGAGTTCATATCCTGTGAATTGTTTGTAGGTATTTTTGCGGAAAAGAGAAAGGAACGGAGTTTTTGGTTTACAGGTATTGCTTACAGTGCTGCTTGTTGTTTCGATGCTATCATGGTGCAGTTGCTTCGGGAGCATCAGATATTTAAAATTCTCTCTGTCTGCGGTTTCATGACATTGTTTATGTATACCCGGTATAAAATTCCTATTGTAAAATGTCTGCTGGCGGTATGTGGTTATATGAGCATCATGCTCGCTTGTGACCTAGTATTTATGAAAGGTTGGGAGCAGGTGATTTTATGGAGATGGAAGAGTTCTGAATATCGTGAGGTGTATATAACTTTAATTACTGTGGTGGCAAAGCTGGTGGAATTTCTGCTGTTTGCATGGTTAAGTAAAAAGTTTTTGCACGATAGGGGGTTTGGAGGCCTTGACGGAAAAGGCTGGACAAAGTTTTTGATTTTCAACTTATTTACAATCGCTGTATTGATAATTATGTGGACTGATGACGGCTGCGGTGATTTCACAGTTCTGGTGATTTCTTTTGGCTTGATGATGTTAAATGTTCTGTTTTATTTTACCATGTGGGATATTGTCAAAAAGGAACGGCAGAATCAGGAATATTGTTTAATGCAGGAGAAAGCCCTGGGACAGATTAAGCTCTATCAAAATATGGAGACGGCCTACGAAGAACAGCGAAAGAGAACGCATGAATTTAAAAATCATTTGGGATGTGTTCAGGGACTGCTGGAGGAAAGAAAAATGGAGGATGCGTTAGTCTATTTAAATTCCGTTCAGCAAAGGCTTGATAAAAGTGAAAGTCCTGTAAAAACGGGTAACAGCATTGTAGATACCATAGTCAATATAAAGTATCACCAGGCTGTGAAAGACGGCATTACAGTTGTTATGAATCTGGATAAGCTGCAGAATTTTCCTCTGGAGGATGAAGATACCGTTATTTTATTGTCCAATTTATTTGATAATGCCCTGGAGGCATGCAGGAAACTGGAGGAAAAAAAGGATAGGATTATAAAGCTGAAATTAGTGCGGAGAAAGGGAAATTATGTTTTAATGGTGAGTAACCGTACCGGGGAACCGGTGAAAATAAAAGAACAGTTGGCTGAGACAACGAAAAAAGATAAAGTAGAGCATGGTATCGGAATGCGCAATATCCGTGATGTCCTTGAAAAATATCATGCGGAAAGTGAATGTAAGTATGATGACGGATGGTTTACTTATACCATTGTTTTATAGGACGTGTATTGATTTATGAATTATTGATTTATAAGATGGAGTTGTTGCAACGGTATAAAACCGGAGCAATGACTCCATTTTGCCGTTTCGTGCAGGAAAATGCCGTTTTGTGCAGAAAGGGTTACTTTAGGCAGGAGAATATGCTATAAAAAAGATAAATATTCAGATATTACAAACAATAATAACGAATATCAAGGAAATAAAAATAAATGAAAAATGTTGCCGGATACTTGACAAAGCAATTAGTGAAGAAAAAATTAATAGAACTATCACAACAAGAGTACTATCACTATGGTTTGGAACTTCTGGTGGGAAAGGTGGTAAATTTTTCTGCTCTTCTGCTTTTGGCTGTGAGTATGAAGATGATTGTACCAAGTGTCTGGTTTCTCGGCTTCTTTTTGATACTGCGAGGAAGAACAGGCGGGTATCACGCTTCGACAGAAATGCGCTGTTTTATAGGGACGATAGGAATTTACGTAATTACTGTGCGCTATGTTTTACCTGTATTGATTGAACGAAAGTGGATTGTGTTTCTTTGTCTAGGGGCAGTGGTCTTTATTATTTTAAAATGGGCACCTGTAAACCATCCGAATATTGCCTTCAGTAAAGAGGAAGTTAGCCAGTACAAAAAGCGCGCAAGGCGAGTTTTAAACTTTGAATTGATAATAATTATAATTCTATGGTTGTTTGGCGTTGAAGCAGATATATACATTAGTGCAGGATTAGGAATGACAGCATGCGCATTCCTTGTGGTAATAGCAAAGATCATAGGACAGGAGGTGAAGGAAAATGAAAAATGGAAAGAAGAATTTGTGGAAGGCAGTAAAAAAGGCGGCTGAGTTAGAAGCGGATATGAAAAATACAGGATGGCCGCCGGATTGCAGTGGCTTTTTGTATCAGCCGAAGAGACCGAAGAAAGTAATAATAAATGGAGAGCACTATTGAAAAATGGTTTGGTAAAACTATTAAAACTTGGGGTGGAGGATAGCTAGAGTATCAGGTAGATTTGATTTTACAAGAATGGATAAAACTTCAAGAGGTGTTTAGGAAAGGAGAACAGTAGGTATGAAGAAAAAAGTGATGAGATTAGTAAAAGTTTTGTGTGTTATAGCAGTATTTTGCAATGGAATTACAGTAGAGGCAGCAGAAGATTTGACTTTAGAGCAGAAGGCAATCTATCAAGAGTATAAGGAAGATGTAGAGTTTAAGAAAATGGTTGAAAAATATGGTGACGAATATATAAAGGAATATATTGACGATGTGATTAGTGCAAGAATAGTGGAAAAACGAAGAGGAGGTGGCGGAAATATTTGTTATCAATATGTTAGCAATATTAAGCAGATAAATGGCCACACGTGCGGGCCTACTACAGTTTTACAAACTTTGTATGGATTAGGATGTGCATCAAAAGTTTCTGGTTCAAATGATAATGAAAAGATTAATACTTTAGCAGCAGAATGTGGAACAAATGAAGAAGGTACCTTTGTTGGTGAAATACAAAGAGCTCTCAGTAAATATAGCGACAGAAAATATGTTTATAATCTTGGAAGTGAAATGACAATGAATTCTTTTGAAGATAAAATTGCAGCATCATTGACTAATTGTAAACCTGTAGTTTTACATGCACGAACCAAGTATTTTGATTATTATGGAGGAAAGAATTCGGGACATTATATTAGTCTGGACTATGTAGATAGAACGAAAGATACGGTAAGAGTAGTGGATTGTAATAATAACGACAAATATTTTGGAATACACTATGTTACGTTAGAAGAGGCATATAATTCGATTCATGTGGAGAATGATAGATATTTGATATGGTAAAATTAAAAACATTAATCGTAAAATCCTTAGGGATATGCTGTACAATTGCTGTTATGTCATTTACAGGCTGTGCTCCGACAGACACAATTACGCTTACAGAAGCGGATATAGTGAATATGACATATGAACAGGACAGCAGTGCACTGGACAATGTGGAAATGGAAGAGTATTCCATTTCCCTGCCGGAGAATGGGTATGTGGGTGCATTTTGTATCTATGGCTCGACGGTATACTATACAGTGAGCTTTGGCGATTATCTGATGAGTCCTGGGCAGGAAGGGGCTAAAAAATTTGAACCGCAGTACAATACGCAGATAAGAACCTTTGCCAATGGACAGGATGTATTGCTATATCAATATAATGAAACATTTTGTGTTGAAATTACAGATATGTATTGCAATGGAGAGTTTCTTATATGGGAAGATTATGGAGTGGAAAGTGATTGGAGCGTCAAATGCCTGCCGCTTACTCTGGAGGAATCCGGAGAACCGGAAACGATTATAAACGCTCAGTCCATTCCGGGGGATTTCTGGTCGATTACACCTGTATTAACGGAAGATAAAGTGTATTGGTATCATCAGGGGGATGATGAAGCTATTCTGTATCAGTATGACTTAAAAAAGAAAGAAATGGAAGAGATTCGGGATGGTCTGACGTTATCCTCCCCCTATGAGCATGTCAGTATAGTGAATGGAGTGTGCACTACTTATGAGGAGAAGCGGGGACAAACAAAAATCCGGATGGAAGAGATTGATTCACAAAACACTGCCGTGCTTCTGGTTGATGGAAAGGTGCAGAATCCTATTTGTAACGGAGATATTTGTGTCTGGGAAGCGGAGGAAGATATTTTATACATACATTTACTAGAAAAAGGAGTGACAGAGAGGATTGATATTCGTCCCCAACATATTTTTTCCTATGGACTAATAGGAAATTATGTGATTGTAAACTGCAAAGGAGACGCAGGCGCTTACTGTTATGATGTGAAAAATAAAATCTATGAGAGTCTGGATTCTTCTGCAAAGGTTCAGTATTTGTATACTTTCCAAGGACAGGAGGACAATGTATACATGGAAATAGTGGACGAGGATGAAGCTTTTAAAATCAAGAATGTAAAAACAGACAAGGGAGCTGCCCATTAACTAGGCAGCTCTTTATCTTTGCTTGTACGCCTAGTTATAAATGGATTGACTGTTTTTGGAAAAATTTTTGATTTGTGAGGAATATGAAGCAGGTTTCAGAAGGACAACAGAGAGAGGAAAGGTTGAAAAGTGCGAGTTAGTAAGGATATAGCGTTAAAAAATATTCTAAAATAGTTCATAGTAAAATTGCATCATATAATCCCATCTTTGACAGTTAGAAAATAACATTTGAGTACAAAATATCATTTTCGTGTAAAAATGTATTGCTCGACCGGAGTGTCCTATAGATGCTATGATACATATATCAGCTGATGGATAAGAAAACCGGAGGTATTTTTCTATGAAAACAAGAGAAATAAGATTTGGAAGAAATCTAAAGGCATTACGGGAAATTCATAAAGTAACACAGAAGCAGCTGGCAGAAGAACTGCATATGACGAGACAGGCAATCTCTCTATGGGAAAAAGGAATGGGAAAGCCGGATATCTTTTATCTGGATTCTATATGCACTTATTTTGATGTATCTATAGATCAGATGATGTACGGAGACATTGTAAAGCCGGATCAGTATACGAAACTGGAAGATAGTGACATAAAGGAACAGACAACCGGAGAGGAAGAACTGGTAAGCTTTTTGGAAGAAGATATTTCCGAATACTTTCCCCCGATTGCGATTGATTTTGGCGTTCTTATGACGATTGCAGTGGAATTAAAACGCATGGGATATGAAGTAACAGAAGTGTTTGGCAATGGATTCACGGTATTTACAAAAACAAAAATGGAGAGGAAAAGACTGGAAAAAGATATTTATGAAGTCGGAGATTCCCTGATCCATTGCGATAATGAAAGAATTACCAATTTCAGAGAAGAGGTAGAAGCAAGAGTCTGGGAAGTAAAAAGCGAGATTGTTGAAGAAACCATGACAACCATCCTCGGAAAGGAGCCCGAAGAATTTGCCTACCTCTGGTATGATGAAGAGGATAATGTCAGAGGCTATGCGGATACCGAAGAAGAATGCATCGAACAGGCAAGACATCAGGCCTGCACAAAGTTTCGGATCATGGATAACATATAGTCTTTCAAAGAACCATGTTTGTAGTACCGGATCTTTTGTAAAATTTATAAGTTTATCATCAAACCCCTGGGAGTCGGGCAGGGGTAGGGGTGGGAATGGTACCATAAAAGTACTTTGCCCTAAATAATTCTTAAAACCTTGTGGCTGTAAAACGCAGTCATGAGGTTTTTCTTTTGTCTAAAAATTCTACGAAATAGGTCTTTTAACGTCCCACTTAACTTCTGAAAAGAAATGAAGGAAGGAGGAGGGCTCATGAAAATGTTTATTTTTCCCCAGGTTTTTGCACTGGCAGCTTATACCCATGCAATCGACAGTTTGAAAAATGTCCTGATTACACTGGGAACCAGTATCGGCGCCGTCATGTTAGTCTACGGTGGCATTAAATTCGCCATGGCGTTCAGACAGATGGATCAGCAGGGCGAACACCAGGCGGTCTACTCGGTGGTGGCAGGCGGTGTACTTTTGGGACTCGGCGCACTGGTGGCGGTTTTAACCTAAAGGAAGGAGAGAGAAATGGAAACGGTAGTAAAAGCACTTTATAACGCTTCCTTTGCAATCTGGAACACCTTGATCGGCATCGCCATGACCATCTTTCGGACAAGCCCGACTGTCGTCTCCGGTGGCTCTCCCTATGGAATCGTGCATTCGCTTTATACCAGCATTTCTGCAGCGACCATACCGATTGCCACCTGCTTTTTTGTCATTGCCATCTATAAATCTGTGGTGACTGCTCCCCCGGAGCAGCAGGCACAGAGATTTTTGATGGATGGGGTCAGGTACTGCATCATTTTGTTTGTGGCAGCAAACCTTTGGCAGATATTGGGATACATCATGGAATTTTCCGATGGGATCACTGCAACGCTTGGCGGAGGTGCGGGATATATGCTGTCCATGGACGGAGACCTTGAAAGAATCATTAGTGAAAGCCTGGTACTTCCGGAGTTTGAACTGTCCGGGGAGTGGATTGGAAAGCTGTTTGAGACCCTTGGATGCTGCATCCTCTTATTGATCGGGGGAGTCGTTTTGATCCTTGTGATGGTAGCAAGCAGCCTGTCCATTATAAGCAGTGCTTTTGAAAGGATCCTAAAGCCTTTGGTGGTGATGCCGTTTGCCGGAATTGCGGTAGCAATGGGGGCAGGAGGTCCGGATGTATCCAGATCCATGGTGCAGTTTTTAAAGACGTTCTTTGGATTCTGTATTTCCGGGGCAATGATGGTAGTCATCATTAAGACCGGATGCGAGATGTGCACGGAACTTGTAAGTGATGCATTGTATGCCTCAAATGATATAGAAAACTGCATCATGATTACGGTGCAGGCATCCATTACCCCCATTGTGATCGCAGGGCTTGTGAAGGGAACGGATGGCATGATCCAGAGAATGTTCTAGGAAGGAGAAAAGTTATGGCACAGATGGAGAGAAACGTAAATCTGGAAGAAATAGATGCGGATGCCCTTTTTGGCATCGATGCCCTGAAAGGACAGAGCTTTTTGCAAAAATTGATATTCTTCGGATGCCTGTCTGCAGGCATTCTTATAAATGTCTGTCTTCCGATGTTTTTGAACGTTCCAAGAGCGGTCTGCGTACTGTTATTTCTGTTACTGCTTTTTGTAGGAATTGCCTTTGGCTGTAACTATACGCAGGATTTAACCTATGGAAAGTATCTGTACTGCTATTTTTTTAAGACGGCAGTGACACTTACCTATGAATCCACAGAAGATGTACGGGTCATCAGGAAGAACGCAGAGAAGATCAAAAAGGAAGAGGAAGCCATCTTACTAAGAGAACGTGGGAAGGATCCAGGGGAGCAGAGGAAACTTTTGGTGAAACTGATAGCATTTATCGTAGTGTTTGCAGTAACCATCCTGTCGGTGGTCCTTTTTGCCACGGCAAGAAAAAAAGAAAATATCCACCATGAGGCGGCAATTTTAGAAACAATGGAACGGGAGGAAGGAAATGAGTAACAAAAAAGACTTACAGGCATTGGCAGAAAACCTTGTGGAGGAATTTTATGAAACGCAGGGTGCCGGAGTTTTGAAAAACTTAAATAAGAGAACCTATGGGAATCTCATAAACGGTCGTGAGGATGTCTTAAATTCTATGAAAGAGAGCCTGTCAGATTATACCGATGAAGAAGGAAAAGAGATTGGTGAGAAAGAAAAGGAGGAGATCCTGCATCTGGTGGATCGGGAGATCTGGGGATACGGCATCATTGATGACCTGATCCATGATAAAAGCATTTCGGATATTAAGATCCATAATGCAGAAAACATCCGTATCAAACGAAACGGAAAAAGAGAGGAAAGTGACATTACCTTCCCTTCCGAGGGAGCCTATAAAAGTTTTGTCACAAGGCTTCTTGAAAGAAATAAGGTAAACCTTGGCACGGCAAATGCGATCCAGACCTTTACGGATGCGGACCAGGAGGACTTTATTTTGCGGCTAGCCGTAATCGGAGGACTTTTGATTGTGGGAGGCAGCCCCCTGGTGGTAATAAGAAAGATCCCCAAGAATAAGTATTCCTTAAGCGAACTGTCGGATCTTGGAATGTTTGGAAAAACAGGACGTAAGGGCAGTTTAAAGGTGCACTTTCAGGAAAGGTTCTTCCCGGAGGGAAATGAAGACTTAGACAGCCTGTTTTCACAGATGATCGAAAGCAGGGGAATTCTGTTTACCGGGAAGGGTGCTTCCGGGAAGACTACCCTTATGAATGCCTGTATTGAAAAGATCCCGGATAGTGATTCTGTCATGATCTGTCAGGAGAATGCAGAACTTTTTGATCTCCACCACCCGGATATCATTGCAGCCCATGTCATGGTAAATGGCGGTGACAGCAAGGTAAGTTATAACCTTGGGGATCTGACCAGGGTGGCACTTCTTGTAGATCTTGATCGTGTGATCGTGGGAGAGGTCAAGGAAGGATCGGAAGCGGCAGGACTTTCCAAAGCATCCATGACCGGACATAAGTGCTGGACAAGTGTGCATGGAGCCAACTGCGAGATGGCAGTGGAAAAGATGGCAGACTATATTTCGCAGGCGACCGGATACGGAAACAGAGAGGCTTTAAAACAGCTGACCGGGTTTGAGTATGTGGTGCATCTGTCCGACTTTACTGTGGATGAAATCGTAATGATCGTAGGATTTGATGCCTCCAAGGGAAAACTGATCCTTCGTAAAGTCTACCCCTTTGAGGTGAGCGTATGAGAAAAAAGAATGTGATCGGTATAAGCTTCCTCATGGCGCTTACCCTGATGCTTACCGGCTGCAGCGTGTTTCCCACCCTTGCCGGAATGGAGAGTAAGGAAGCAAAAGCTTATGCAAATGTATATGACTTGAAGGCAAATAAGGCATATGTCTGGCAGCATGAGGGAGAAGCCGATATCAGACAGGATCTTGCAAGGGACAGGGAGGGAGAGAATATCTTCTTTGCCTGTCCCAAGGGGGATACCAACTTTAAAGGCAAGGAACTGGATCGCTCCGGTCAGTATCCAAGAAGCATCTGGATAAACAGCAGTATGGATGACGAGATCCCTACGATTATAGGGAATAATGCCCTGATCTATATTTCGAAAACGACTGTCCCGGAGGAAATTGTGTTTGAGAGATTTGCAGACTATGGGTATTCCATCGGTGTCTCCAACATGATCCCGGATGAGGGAGGACATTATTACTTTGTCTATGCGGAAACCGATAAGGACGATTATAAGTATTACTTGGATACGGCATCCGAAGCTTTTTCCCTTTTGTGTTTTAACACGGTAGCAAGACTTTATTTGGATAAGGTCGGAGGTGTATTGGTGACTGAGGAAAACGTATCGGATGGCGGAACCGTACTGGGGCTTACGAAGGATGCACAGTATGTGTGTGAGTTTTATACCGGTACCTTTTATCAGGACTTTGTGCTTTCTGCGAACATCCATAGCTTTGGATCCATGGAGCAGTTCGTATCCTATGATTATGAGTTCTTACATTCCAACTGTATCAAAATTAATATCCCGGAGTATTTTAAATCCGGATATTACTTCGTACAGGGAGTGGGACTGTTCCGGTATGTATCGGAACAGGATGCAAAAGTTTACAACGGCGAAGCCTATGACCCGGGGATTGACTGGAACGATCCCATCATCCTCTATGACGAGTACGGCGTGGTTATTTTTGACCCCAGTCTTGGGATCGGTATGGAAGAGGAAGCCATAACGGATGAAAATTCAGATGCCGGGGTAAGCCGTGAGGAAGTGGGAAGCTATTTACCGTTTGAAGAAGGGAGTGAGGCAGATGAAGAACCGGATTCTTTGGATCGTGATCGCCGTTAGTCTGTATGCGGCATTGTACCTGATCCATAAGAGAGCCTTGGAAAAAAGTGTATTCAGACAGCTGTATCGACATTATAAGGGAGAGAAGGAAAGAAGGATTGCACAGGAAGCCGGATTTATCGCAAAGTACGGAGAGATCGAAAATAACAGCCTGTTGTACCGGGCAGACCGGATGATCTTACAGAGTGGCTTAAAAAAATATCTTCCGAAGTTATCCGGGGAACTGTACCTATTCATATTAACGTTAACCTTTCCGGGGACAGCGTATGTAGCGTATGGAATCACGGGAAATGTATTTTTGTCTCTGTTTTTGGGAGTGGCAGCGGTAACTGCAGAGATTCTGTCCGTGGTTATCCTGTCGGGAAAGACCTATGACCGGATCGAAGAGGATACTCCGCTTTTTGTGTCCATTTTAAATAATCATGCAAAGTCCAGTACGGATATCGTAACCATTATGACAAGAACAGTAGCAGGAATGGATGGCCCGATAAAGGAAATCGTATCGGGATTTTTAGTCACTGCAGAAAAGTATGGCAATGCAGATCTGGCATTTGACTTTGCCTGTGAGTGCGTGGACAACCGAACCCTTAAGACGATTTTTGTGAACTTAAAAAACTGTATGCACTATCAGGCAAATTATGAAGAGGTACTGACGCAGATGATGGGGCAGATCACGGAGAGTATGTCTGCAAGGGAAGAGAGAAAGAACATCCTGTTTTCCATGAAGCTTACGTTAATTGCGATTTCTGTAATGTCTGTGATTATCGTAGCTTTGATCGGTAAAGGGATCGGCGTGGATGTCAAAGGGATCCTTACGAAAAATCTGGCGGGGCAGTGCATCCTGTTTATTACCGGGATCATGTATCTGTTTGTGATAGTAAAAGTATTCAGGGCAGACAGATAGGAAGGAGAGAGCGATGAAAACAGTGTTACAATTACTGTTTCTTTTGGTGGCAGCTTTGCTTTTTACCACGATCCAGTCACTACTTCTTAGAAAGAGTGGAAGAACTTCCCTTACTTTTGTAAAGGAAGAACTGGAGAGGGCAGGAAACTCTAAGACATTTCAAAACTTAGTGGGAAAGAAACAGATCTGGTTAAAAAAGCATGGTGCCGATGTGTTTTTGCAGGACGGGATCCTTGTAAGCAGGTGGTATCTGTATAAGTTTACAATGGCAGCCTTTACGGAGAGCATTACTTATCTGATTGCGGTAAAGGTATTTCAGGCAGGAGCCGGAATCCCCATTACGGTAGTTTCGACAGTGATCGCATGGTTTTTCTTAGATATCTACCTTGTGTTAGAGGATAAGCAGAGTAAGGAAGCCATGATGGCAGATATATGTGAAATGAGCAGATCTGTTCTTTACGGAAAAAAAGGTGGTCAGTACATCATTGATGCCATTAAGGATGCGGTGCTTGTGGTAGAAAACAAGCGTCTTAAGATGGCAATGATCCGTATGAAGACCGATCTGGATGCCGGAAGAAGCCTTGATGAGGCATTATCGGACTTTGAATTGTCCTTTTCCAGCGTGGAGATTGCATCTTTCTGTACGGTGATCCGGTCACTGCAGAGTACCGGTCATGTGGAAGAGGCATTAAAAAGCCTGGAAAACAACATCGAAAGAGGACAGGCAGGAGTAAACAAGAGGCAGTGCATTGTATTAGAGAACAAGACCCTTGCCTATGTCATGATGATTGCCTTTGACCTGCTTATCATGATTTTGTACTGCATCATTATGAAGCTTTTGGATATGCAGATCGCATTTTAGGGGGAACTATGGCAAAGAGATTTTTATTAAAAGACATGATTTTTAAGAAAAAAGAAGCCACGGTCATTGAAAATATGCTGGTTGCGATGGTAAGTCTCATCATGGTATGTGGGTTTCTTGTCATCATCTTCGGGGCGTTTGCCGGGATCTCGGATAAGTGGAGCATGAGGCAGGCTGCCAGAGAGTATCTGCTGATCATGGAGACAGAAGGGTATTTGAAACCGGAGGATGCGGCAGATCTTGTGGCAGAATTAAACAGCTACGGTCTTACGAATGTATCCCTGTCCGGCACTACGATGAGTGAGGTGGACTACGGGGAGAGGATCTATTTAAAAATTACCGGTACCTATGATGACAATGTGCTTGCCTTTGCCGGGGGAATCTCCAGGGTGACGGCACATCCGACCACCATTGTGATAAACAGGCAGACCACGGCAAAGCAGTAGGAGGGGATGTATGAAAAAGAAGGAAGCAACCGGAGCGGTCTCCTATGTGATGCTGTTTACCATGGCGCTTTTGATGGTGATTATCACTTTTTACTTACTGTCCGTGGCAAAGCTTATGTCCATTCAGCACGATGTGGATGATGCCCTGGCGGATGCGGTACTGGCAAGCCTTGTAGCAGACGATGTCTACTATTTTGAGACCTATGAGGGCCTGGGGGCTCCGGTGATCCGGTTTAAAAACAGGGAAGTGTCCTGTGGGATCTACAGGGACTGTATGGAAGATGCCTTGAGTGCAAATGATTTTTATGAAAATATCAGCTATGCAGAGTTTATTCTGTATGAGGTGGAAGGAAGCAGGGTAACCGTTACGACCTATAAAGATTCGGGGACACGCAGCATGGAAGAAAAGCTCTTAGGAAGTGTTTCGACTCCCACGGGAGAGGTGGTTACAAAAACCAGTGCCTATGCAAGGGTGGACTTTGATTTAAAAAGTCTGATTACCACAGGGAGCATAAGGAAAAGCCGGGATATTTACTGTACGCTAAAGATCAATTAGAGGAGGAAGTTTATGTTTGAAAAGAAAGTGAAGGAAACAAAGGAAGTTACGAAGAAAAAGGGCAAGAAAGCCCCGGAAAAGAAGGGGATCCTTGGGATCGTTTTGGTGCCACTTTTGCTGACAGTGGTGCTTGTGGGAGTGATCTACCTGCTTATGGGGAAGTTATCCGAAAATGAGATTTTGTTAAGTGATGTGGTGGTGGCAAAGGATAGTCTCCGGGTAAATGCCTACATCACCCCGGAGGAAGTGGAGCAGCACTTTGAGGTAAAACAGATGGATGCTTCCCTTGTTACGGATGCTACGGTCACAAGTCTTTCTGACCTTAAGAAGAGGGCATTTTATGTAAAGGTGCCGGTGCCTGCAGGGAAGATCATGTATGTGCAGGATACGGTTTCTACGAATGCGACCTTGGATAAGTATTTATCCGGGTATGAGGTAACCGGCATTTGTGTCTCCAATTTTGACAGGGCGGTGAACGGTCGGATTAGGGAAGGAGATGTTATTGATATTTATGCGGTGGACAAAACAACCGATGAACTTACTCTGTATGCAGAGGATGTCTATGTGGCTGCAGCCTATGATTCATCCGGGAATGAACTTGCGACAGACGAGGGAGTGGCGGTAGCCTTTACGATCTGGGTGAAGGAAGCCGAAGTGGAAAAAGTGAATCAGGCGATCAACTTTGGAGAGATCCAGATTTACAGGAAATAGTGAAGATTTCTCCGAATACTGAACACAAGGTAGATGTGTGCGGATAATCTTGGAATAACAGCGTGCTTATTACAAAATTATCCGCACATTATTCATTTATGCAAGAATATTATCATTGCAAAGAGAGACGAGAAGTAGGTTTACTATAAGACCTTAAAGCAGATGTCATTTAGTTATTTCTTTGACCAAATTTTGTATTCTATTTCTTGACATATTATCACAAGTTTCTTCTATTTGGTGGCAATACTGTTCAAATTTAGCAGGGTCTGAATGATATAATACATACATTATATTATAGCAGGTATGGTATTTGTTTTCATCAACACAATCTATAGGAAAAGAAGATCTGACATACAATTTGTCAATTCTTTCCAGTATAATATTGTGGTAATTACTGTTATCAAAATAGTTCCTTAGCTTATATGAATATTCGTAAGCGGTACTACTGTTGGGTGTGGTACTTAAGAGATCTATGTATGAATCAATCATATATTTTTTAATGTGTTCTGCTTCTTCATTATATATATTTATAATTTTTTCAGATGACATATGAAATAGATCAGAGGAATACGCAAGTATTTCTTCTTTCCCGCTCTTGACCACGTCTTCTAATAATTTAACTAATAAAGTTTTATATTCAGCTAGAACATCATCGTTATTCTCTCTGAGAATATCGCTCCAAATAATATATGAGTCTGCAATTTCATTTAGTGTAGCAATATTATTTGTTTCGAGCATTTGTGATCTTAAATTAGGAAGGACTGCTCTGATTTCTGAATCTGTTTTATAATAATTAGGTTTATCACCTGACCTAAGAAAGATCTTGTATTCGTTACGAAGTTGTTCTTCGTCAAGATCGCCTTGCTGATAATAGTTTAGTAGCATCCCGGTCAACCCTTTGCTGCATTTTATTCCGTAAAGGTATTTATCAATTCTATGGTCGAGCTTATTTTCAAAACTTTGTAATGTATTTTGTATTGAATCAGTGTTATTAGAGTCAATATTTTTATAATACAGATTTTCTGTGCTCTCTACTACGATGGCAAAACAGATCCATCTTAATTCATTAAAAAAGTCTTCGTTTTGAAATTCATTAAAAACCAGGGCAACATCATCGTAAAATCGTTGTGCCTTTTCGAGTGTACGCAGATTAGAAACTTTATGGATTGTTAAAAATTGTTTGATAAAGTCCGCATGAATATTTAATTTGTTCCATTGAATTTCTTGGGAATGTTCGGTTATATTATATGTTCGCTCTATTACCTTTTCATTATATTTTTCAAATATTGTCTTGTTATCATCTGGGATTTCAGCAATATTTGCAACTATAATTACTTTTATATAGTTGCACTGTTTTAATTCTTCTATGATTCCAAAAACCTCTTCCAAGTTTAAACTATTGTTCATTCTTTCCAAATCATCTATAACAATGATATGAACAGAAGTCAATACTTTTGAAAGTAACAATAATAATTCTCTTTCCGTGGTAATACTTTGTACTACATCTTTTGCGACACCTAGTTTGCCCCAAATTTTTGAAGCGGCCGTTAAAATATTATCTGCTTTGTGAGCTATTTTACCACCGACATTATTTTTAAGTATTAGTTGGAACAATACTTCATGATAAATTTTTTGGGCATCTGGTAATCCAAACATAGATAATTTGCAAACATTGGAATTTCCTGCTAAAGCTTCATTTATTGCGTAAGATTTTCCGATTCCCCATGCTCCATTAATTAAAATTGCATTATAAGGTAATTGGTTGATATTCTTTATAATTCTATTTATGTCATCTGCTTTCATATTTTACCCCCATAAGTATTTGGTAAGTATAATGATATCATGGTGCAGAGATAATTGTCCAAACATTCTTATTTCTAATGAAAAATATACGATGAACTAAAAAACAATATAGAAAGTATGATAGAGAGTGCATTGCATGGATTAGTATTGTCAATTTTATAATTTGTGAAAAAGTTCTAATTCATAAGATTTGGTAAACGATGCAAAAGTTATTGAAAATTTCTATTCAGTGGTTGGAAGTGATAAAAGAAGAACTATTACAATGAAGATATTACAGAATAATAAAATGGATATGGCAGGTATAGGAGTCTGAAATTGTATTTAGGTAGCCGTATGAAAATCAGCATAAGTTACAAAAATGGAAAAATTATGTATTTCTAGTTGAAATCTTAATTGTTTGGGTGTATATTAAGAACATAAACGAACAAATGTTCGATTTGAAAAATATAACAGGATCATCCAAAAGAAGTACTTACGCTACGATCCCACCCTCCCTTGAGGTGTAGCAAAAGCTGATTGAGGATACCGCAAAGTTGCGGTTTTCTTTCCCTTTACCGCATCCAGTTCATTTATTTATGTGTTGGAGGTGTGAAATGCAACAGGTAGAAAGTGGTATGGTGGTATGCTGTCCAAAGTGTGGGGCAACAGCCAGTGTCAGCAAAATTGGTATTGAAAATTTTGCCTGCAGAAAATGTTCGGCAAAGTTTGGAGCATGGGTTGTCAACGGATTTGCTGTGGTCTTTGAAAATAATGGATCTGATGGAGAAGATGATCTTAGGAGATTTCAGAAATGCCAGCAAAAAATACAAATGCTTCATGATTTAAGTAAAAACTGAATATTGAGAGATATTCCATGACGGATATAGCAGCTAAGAAGACTGCAGAATCGGTGGCAATATCGAGAGTTTGTTAAGAGTAAAGCACTTAAGGCGGCAAATAGGCAGACCTTCAAAGAAGGCTGCAAGTCGATTAAGGATAGCAGAGCCTGCAAAACGGAGTAGACCAGATGGGTCAAACTGTTTTGCAGGCTTTTTTGTGTACTCCGTTTTGCGGCTCACCCGGAGGAGGGGTGAGGATAAGCGGAGTACTGATAGAGTGATAAGTTGTTCTTCGTTTTATAAAAATTCGTCTTCCGGAAGTTTCGGATTAGCCCGGTTCCCGGGCCACTAACCTTCAGGAGGACGGAAGAATGAAGAAAGAATTATTATTTAGTGAAACCAAGGAATCTAAGAAAGAGTATCTGTCTCGTATGGCAATTCTGCTTGATATTATCAGAAATTTCCCTGATCTGAAAGAATCCCATCCGCTGCTTATGACAATGGATGATACCGATGCAAAAGAATTTGAAAACTACCTTTGCCTTGTAGTGTATAAGGATGTAGAGAGAACAGCTAAGATGGTAGCGGCAAATAATTCCTTGTTAGATTATAAGGATGTTATTTTCAGCTATCTGATTATGGATGTGATTTCTAATCTTCACAAGTATAACAACCCGGCATATGTTGGATATGCACAAGGGTATTCTTTCGACAGCTTTATTAGGGCATATGCCAAAAATGCTGTTAGGCAGGCAATCTCTGAAAAGACCGGATTAAATAAACATCAGTTGGCAAAGGCGAACCATGTGAAAAAGACAATCCGCCTGGTTGCGCTTGCAAAGAAGATCAGCATGGATTGTGTGACGATTGATGATATTTTTGAATATCAGGGAAAAGTAGGTGACAGCCTGTGCCTGAAAAAAGAAGTCATCAGCGAAGTCCTTGGATATATGAATACACCGGTACATAATGACGGAATGGAAGAATTTGATGTACCGTATATGGATTCAGAATATGAAGAATCCGAAAAGAATGAGACAAAGGAACTATTAAGAGTATTCTTTGATAACCTGCGTAGTGCACAGAAGTATATCTTTTTGCAGAGATGCCAGTCCAAAGAAGAGGGAGCCACAGTAAAGCAGATGGCAAAGAATGAAAGACTGATTGCTCTTTGTCTGTTAGATGAAGTTAGTAAAAGGAACATCACGGTTGGAAATTTGTCTATCATAAGACCCAAGGGGAAGACAGATGCACCACAGATAGAAGAAGTATTTGAAAACGTACAGTATGTAAAACTGGAATTCATTGACTATATGTACAGGGATGCAAAGAAAAGATTGATAGGATACATTAGAGATCATGGACTTAGACAACAGGATCTGGAAGGCTGCCTTGGAGATCTTTTGGATGAAGAATGGTATAAGATAAATATATAATGGGAAAGTGCTTCGATTTGGAATCGGGGCACTTTTGACGTCTGATTGACGCATGGGATTTTCAGAGAGTGACGTCAGAATGACATTAGGGAAAATAATCAAATACACTGACTACATGGTGTTTTGTGTAAGAGTGGCGGAATTTTCATACTTTATGGAATAGAGCACAGATAATCGTGGTGCTGGTAGGGCTTGTGGTGATATTTAAAGAGAAGATCACGGACATCGTCAATTCTATTTTTACCAAGATTACGAATCAGACCAAGAAAATATAAGGTGCATTATTTATATGAAAGAAAACGGATATATGACGGTGTATCTTGCACTTACGCTGGGAGTACTGATCTCACTGTGCCTTGCACTGACGGAAGGCTGCAGGTACGGAGGGATCCGTCTGGAGACAGAATGCGTCATGGATATCGGAATGGACAGTCTGCTGGCAGAGTACCATCGGGAACTGTTCCGGCAGTATAACCTGTTTGCCATCGACTGCTCTTATGGGACTGCCGCCGGCACGACAAAAGCGACGGAGCAGAGACTTTTGGAATATATGAATCATAATTTCTCGCTGAAAGATATATTCCTGGATAAGATTCTGTATCGTGATTTCTTTGCATTGAAGGCGGAAGAGGCGGAGATGACGAAAGCCGTCTTTCTGACGGACGCGGAAGGGGAGGTATTTCGCCGTATGGCGGTAAACGCCCTGGAGGATGATATCGGAGTCGGAATCGTGCAACAGGTAACCGAATGGCTGCAGACCATAGAATCCGAAGGACTGCAGGAACGGAATATCGCGGAAGAGAAACAGGCAGTAGATGCGCAGATTGAAGAATATGAGGGGAAGCATCTCGAAAGTCCCACAAAAGCGTTAGAGGAAAAACGGAGTGGCGGGTTGCTCTCACTGGTTCTGCCGGAAGAAGATATTTCTGATCGGCGGATGGAAGAAGGAACCTTGATTGCGGCGAGGATAAAGGAAAATGCGGTCAACCATGGAAATATCGACATATCACAGCCCGAAGGGTGGGAAGAGACAACACAGAGAATCCTATTTCATGAATATCTGTTGCGCTATATGGGAAGATACAGCGCGGAAAAGGAAGGAAATCCACTTTGGTACGAAGTCGAATACATAATCGGCGGAGCGCTGAGCGACCGGGAAAACCTGCGCTTTGTGGTAAATCGTCTGTTCGCTGTCAGAGAAGCGGCAAATGCAGTGTATCTGTTTGGTAGTGAGGAAAATTATGCAATTGCAAAGGCATTAGGAGAGGCAATTGCGGCAGCTTTGATGGTTCCCGAAATTGGAGAATTATTTACTGTATCTCTGGTCCTTGGCTGGGCATTTGCGGAGAGCGTATATGATGTGAAGACGCTACTTTCGGGAGGGAGAATTCCCTTATTGAAAAATGACGACAGCTGGCATTATGGATTACAGGGAATTTTGCAGGGGGACTTGGCGGAAGCATCCGATTCTGAAGAGGCAAGTAAGACAGAGGGAATGAGTTATGAGGATTATCTGAGGGTATTTCTTTTTCTTACCGATTCCCGGGAGGTGACATTCCGGGCAATGAATGTGGTCGAGCAGAATATACGGAATACAGAGGGAAACAGTGCGTTTCGACTGGATGCGTGTCTTACGGAGATAGAGATGAATGTGAAAGTACAAAGCCGCTACGGTTATGAAGTGGAAATCAGGCGCAGAAAATCCTACACGGAATCGTTAGAAGCAGAAGCTTTTGCGGCACAAAGTAGCCCTTATCGCAGAATCAAATTTGAAATTTGATCCGCGATTCCTCCGACGGAAGGAATCGTCTGCGGAATGGAGATTAATATGCAGAAGAAGGGAGGTGGGTAGTGATGTCCTCTTTATGGAAACGATGGCGGACAACCGTTAATAAAAAATACATGAGACCTTCTCCGAAAGTAAGAAAAGTTCTTAACCCATGTAAAAACATTCTCCCCGTAGTTTTTTCCTATGTCACTGGCTACATAAAGAGGATATCACTACCCACCTTACGACACTGCTGCGTGGAAGGCAGCATGACGATAGAGGCAGCATTGGTACTACCTTTATTCTGTCTTTTTCTGATGACTATGGGAAGCGCCATGGAAATGATACGACTGCATAATAATCTGGAGGTAGCATTGTGGGATGCCGGACGAAAAATCAGCATTTATGGTTCTCTGTCTGCTGACCGGGAGGATAGCGAGAATCGGTCAGAAGCAGTGGCAATAGCCTATACCTTGATAAAGGCGCAGATTGAAGAACAACTGGGTAGGGAATATCTGGAAGATGCGCCTCTGGATGGAGGGAGTGACGGTCTGCAATTCCTGGAGAGCACTATGGATGGGGATATTTATGAGATCAATATGACATACAGAGTTCGTCCGCCATTCTCTTTTCCGGGATGGAGAGGATTCCGGATGGCAAACCGGTACTATGGGCACAGATGGAGTGGCTACCGCATTCCGGGAACGGAAGAGGAGAGAGACTATGTGTATGTTACGGAGGACCCGGAAGTATATCATACCAATGAAGCGTGTACTCATATCCGCCTGTCTGTGGAGCCGATGGAGGGCAGCAGGATACCGCAGGAGTACAGACCCTGCGCGAAATGTATGGATGGCGTGGATGGTTTATCCGGGATACAGGGGAATCGCATTTATTTTGTTCCTGAGAGTGGTGACTGCTATCATAGCTATCGCGACTGCCCGGGGATAAAGAGAACTGTGCATAAAATTCCGGCAGAGGATGCTATAAATTACGAAGAATGCAGCAGATGCAGGGAATATGAAGGAAAGACAGGTAATATGTAAAATATGGTATGGATGGAAAAGATGGTATGGTGTGGATATCTGGGATGGTTAAGCCTGTGTGATATCCGAAAAAGGGCAATTCCTCTGTGGATGTTGTCGGCCGGGGGACTACCGGTGCTTTTGGGATTGCTGCGAAGCGGATGGAATGTCAGTGTTATCACGGCGTTGCTTCCGGGTGCGTTATTACTTTTATTGTCTGTGCTGACAGATACGGTTGGCAAGGCGGACGGCATTATTCTGATGCTGCTGGGCAGTGCTTGCACAGATGGAAGGATATGGCTTCTTCTTTGCCTGAGCCTTATTTATATTTTTTTGTATTCTATGATTCTTTATATATCTAAAAAAGATCCGAAAAGACGTATTCCATATATTCCATTTTTACTGATAGCGTATATAACGACATGGATCATCTAGAGAGGGAGTGGAAGTGATATGACATACCAAAAGCGTAAGAAAATGACCGATGGAATGGCAGGAGCTTTTTTTACCGTAGAAGCAGCAATTCTATATCCGTTGGTACTGGCAGTTATAGTATTAATGGTATATTTGCTGTTTTTTCAATATGATCGTTGCCTGTTGGATCAGGATATCGGAAAGGCGGCAGTTCAGAATGCGGGGAAATGGACACTGACCAAGTCCGGGCTGGATGAATACATGAAAAAAGAGACTATGTATTTTGATGAAGAAAAATACATCGCATGGGAAGGAGAAGTGGCACGGTGGATATTGGAGAAAAACGATATTGTTGTGGAGAAAGCGGGCAGGTTGAAATATCCTTTTTCCGGACTGGGTACCAACGAGAAAAACTGGAGTGCCAAGGCTTCTTTCCGGGTGGATCGAAGTTCTCCGGTATTCTATCTGAGAAGGATTGCTACGCCGGGAAATAAGACAGAAGAAAATACAAAAGAAAATATAGAAGAGAATGCAGATTAACGGAAAGCGGGAAGGAAAAAATTATGTTAAATACAGAATATATCAGAAGCTTAAACGCAAACTACGAGCGGTTATTGCTGGGGGAAAAACCGGAAGAAAAAAGGTACCAGTATTGCATGATCAGCCGGGGAGGCATCAGAGGATTATTGCCCTGCAGTCTGAGATATATCGATGGTAATGCATATCTGTATTACGATATTACATCCCGGCAGAATATAGCACAGCTATTTGATAAAAAGGTTATAACGAGACAGTGGTTGACAGATTTTCTGTGGAGCATGCGCAGAGTCCGCATGGAAATGTCCAGATTTCTTCTGGAGGAAGGGAACATTGTGTGGTTCCCGGGGCATATTTATCAGGATCTGGAGAAGAATGATTTTCACTTTATTTACATCCCTTATTGCAGCGAAGATACAGGATTTCAGGATCTGATGGAATATCTGATAGAACATGTTGATTATCAGGATGAAGAGATGGCGGAATATCTGTACAAAGCGTATGAACAGTATGAGACTGCGGGGGAGGTATACCTGCAGAGTAAGTTTTTTGAGGATGCGGAACGGCTTAGAATGCCGCAGAAACAAGTGGTTCCGGAGCCTGATGATACAACGGACAGACAATTGCCCTCCGAACAAAATAAGGAGCAACAGGAGGAACTGCCGGAGGAAAAAGTAACAAAAGAAGATCGCAGGCGGGAAGAGAACGGTCATGCTACGGAGAAAAAGGGACTGTTTACATTGTGGGAGAATCGCAGGAAAAAGGAAAAGCAGGAAAGAGAAAACTATGGTAGAAATCTTCAGCTTACTATGAGCGGATATGCCGTGGCGGAAGAGACTGTCTATGAAGAGGACGATATGGGGAAAACGGTATATATGGAAGAGCAGCCGGAGACCAGAGAGACTCGTCACAGATTAATGACAGAAGAAGGAAAACTGTTGGTATCGCTGGAACAGGATACTTATACAATAGGTAAGAAGAGAGGGGAAGCGGATCTGGTGCTGGAGGAGCCGTCCGTAAGCAGACTTCATGCGCGCATTGTAAAGGAAACGGATGGGTATTACCTGGAAGATATGAATTCTACTAACGGGACTCTGAAAAACGGGCTTCGATTGCAACCATATGAGAAGAGGAAGCTTGAGGAGGGAGATGAGATCACTTTCGGGAAAAGAATATTGATATATCGATAAATGCCGGACCAAAGTCCTTTTGGTTGACGTGACAATGCAAACAGTGGTACATTTTAAATATTGATAGAGACAGAAAATATCCCGGGAGGAATACCGTAATGAAAAGAAGGCAGGAACTGCCGATCGTCAGCGGAATACTTGTGGCGGCCAATGTTATTGTATATCTGATATGTACTTTTACGGGCAATCTGTTATATAATATAGGCGAACTGGATGCTGCGGCTGTGCTGCTTCGCAGAGAGTACGGGAGAATCATTTATTCCATGTTTTTGCATGCCGGAATAGATCATCTTTTTAATAACATGGTAATACTGTTTTTCCTGGGTGCAATGATAGAAAAAGTGACAGGACATATCCAGCTTCTGCTGATATATCTGTTGTCGGGAATCGGTGCGAATATCTGTTCACTGCTGTATAAAGTGATGACTATGGACAGTATGACTTCCGTGGGAGCGAGCGGGGCAATCTTTGGATTGGATGGTGTGCTTTTGGCATGGATCTTGCTTGACAGACAAGCTATGCCGGATGTTACTCCGAGACGTGTACTTCTCATGATTGTGTTATCTCTGTATAGCGGATTTACAGCACATAATATAGATAACGCAGCCCATGTGGGAGGACTTTTGACCGGATTTGCGGCGGGAGCTCTTCTCTGTGCACTGCGAAGACGAAAAAGAAATCGAGAGGTGTAGACTTGAATATCAATATTTATTACGGAGGCCGGGGGATCATTGATGATCCTACGATCTATGTTATTAACAAGATGCAGGAGGTTCTGGAGGAACTGCGTGTTCATGTAGAGAGATATAACCTCTATGATGGCAAGACGAATATCACCACTCTGCCGCAGACATTAAAAGAAGCAGATGGCATTATTCTGGCGACTACCGTGGAATGGTATGGTATCGGCGGATACATGCAGCATTTTTTGGATGCCTGCTGGCTGTATGGTGACAAAGAAGCAATCTCAGGCATCTATATGTGCCCGGTAGTAATGTCCACTACCTATGGAGAGCGGGAAGGCAAGCTGAATCTTGCTACCGCCTGGGAGATCCTGGGGGGATTGCCTTGCAGCGGAATCTGTGGATACATAGAAAATACAGTGTCTCTGGAAATGAATGAACAGTATGTTCAGATCATTGAGAAAAAAGCGGAGAATATGTACCGCACGATCAATCAGAGGCTTGCAAGTTTCCCGGCAAGCAACAAAGTCATGCGGCAAAAGATCACTATTCCGAAATCCATCAATCTTACACCGCAGGAGACGGAGCAGCTGTCAGAGTATGTGTCGGATGACAGTTATGTTCAGAGGCAGAAGGAAGATATTCAGGAGCTGACCAGTATGTTCCGCGGAATGTTAGATAACAGCGGAGCAGACAGTGAAGAGGAATATGTTTCTGAATTTAAGAAAGCTTTTGTTCCGCAGCCGGGATTTGAAGCAGCGTATTCCATTAATATAGAAGAAAAAGAGAATCCTATGTGGATCACGGTAAAAGGTCCTATTGTGGAGTGCGGTTATGGAGAGACATCGACCCCCGATGTGGAAATGTCATTGCCCCGTGCTGCAATGGAAGACATTATCAATGGAAGAATGACTTTCCAGAGAGCTTTTATGTCTGGAGTTATGCAACGGATGAAGGGAGATTTCCGAATCTTAAGAACTTTGGATCAAATGTTTCCTTTTGAAGAAAAAGACAAATAAACAGATAGGAGCGTAGGACTGAAAATGAAAAAAGACGATTGTATTTTCTGCAAAATTGCAAATGGAGAAATTCCTTCCAAAACTTTATATGAGGATGAGGATTTCCGTGTGATACTGGATCTGGGACCGGCTACCAGAGGCCATGCTTTGATTCTCCCTAAGGAACATGCGGACAATTTGTATGAACTGCCGGAGGATACTGCGGCAAAGACATTTGTGCTGGCAAAAAAGATGGCAACGAAAATGTCAGAAAAGTTACAGTGCGATGGGTTAAATATTGTACAGAATAACGGCGAGGCAGCAGGACAGACAGTAAAGCATTTTCATATGCATCTGATTCCACGCTATGAGAACGACGGACAGCATATTTTGTGGAATCCGGGAGAGAGTACACCGGAAGAACTGGAAGAGATTCGCAAAACCATTACAGAATAGCAGGGAGAAACTATGAGGACGGTAGATGTAAACGTACTGACGCAGAATATCAGGGAAATGTGCATAGAGGCAAATCATTTCCTGTCACCGGATATGAAGAAGGCATTCACAATGGCAAAGCAGCAGGAGAAGGCTCCGTTAGGCAGGCAGATCCTGTTGCAACTGCAGCAGAATATGGAAATTGCTGCACAGGATATGATTCCAATCTGTCAGGATACCGGGATGGCGGTGGTATTTTTGGAAGTAGGACAGGATGTACACCTGGTGGGAGGTAATGTGGAAGATGCCGTCAACGAAGGGGTCAGACAGGGATATGTGGATGGTTATCTGCGCAAATCTGTGGTGAAGGATCCTATCTACCGGGAGAATACGAAGGATAACACGCCAGCAATCATTCATTACAGTATTGTTCCGGGAGACCGTGTGAAGATCACTGTGGCACCGAAAGGCTTTGGAAGCGAGAACATGAGCAGGGTCTTTATGCTCAAGCCGGCAGATGGTATAGAAGGTGTGAAAAATGCGATTTTAACAGCAGTAAAAGATGCAGGACCGAATGCATGTCCTCCGATGGTAGTCGGAGTGGGTATCGGTGGTACTTTTGAAAAGTGTGCACTTATGGCGAAGAAGGCATTGACAAGATCTGTGGATGAACATTCGGAGATCCCGTATGTCAGAGAGCTGGAAGAAGAATTGCTGCAGAAAATTAACAAATCGGGTATCGGACCGGGTGGTCTGGGTGGTTCCACTACTGCTTTGGCAGTAAACATCAATACCTATCCCACACATATAGCTGGATTACCGGTAGCGGTTAATATCTGTTGCCATGTGAACCGGCATGCAGTCAGAGAAATCTGAGGATAGTGTTTAGAAATGGAGTATGAAAAGCATGGATAAATATATAAAGGTACCTCTCAGTGACGAAGATGCCCGTTCTCTGAAAGCGGGAGATTATGTGTATCTGACGGGAACTATATACACTGCCCGGGATGCGGCGCACAAGAGAATGCAGGAAGCCCTGGAGCAGGGAGAAACATTGCCAATGGAGATGAAGAATAATGTAATCTACTATATGGGACCGTCACCGGCGAGAGAAGGAAGACCGATCGGCTCTGCAGGACCTACCACAGCCAGCCGTATGGATAAGTATGCACCGAAACTGTTAGACCTCGGTCTGAAAGGAATGATCGGGAAAGGGAAAAGATCCCAGGCAGTAATAGATGCGATTGTACGTAACGGTGCAGTATATTTTGCCGCGGTCGGAGGAGCAGGAGCTCTTTTATCCCGGGCAATTACCTCTTCTGAGGTGATCGCCTACGAGGATCTCGGAACAGAGGCAATCCGTAAGCTGACGGTTAAGGATTTTCCTGCCATTGTTGTAATCGATGCAGAAGGAAACAATCTGTATGAGACAGCGGTAAAAGAATATAACGAAGAGTAGACTGGGGCAGATTATGTATAGAATCATACTCATGGTGGTAAGACTGTTCTATAAGGTACCGTATTATTTGATCAGAATATGGTGGCTGGGAACCAGGAAGAATTTTGACCTGGAGAAAAATTACGCATTTATCAAGAAGGTAACAAAAGCGGCAAACCGTGCCGGAAGAGTAACGGTAGAGAGCTATGGAGTGGAAAATATTCCGAAAGAAAACGGATTTATTTTTTTCCCGAATCATCAGGGCATGTTTGATGCACTTGTATTTCTGGAATCCTGCCCAGTTCCGTTCTCTGTTGTTTATAAGAAGGAAGTCAGCAATGTAATATTGCTGAAACAGGTATTTAAAGCATTGCATGCCATAGCAATAGACAGAGAGGATATTAAGCAGTCGCTTCGGGTGATCAATCAGATGACGGCTGAGGTGAAACAGGGAAGAAACTTCCTGATCTTCCCGGAGGGTACCAGAAGCCGTATGGGGAATCAACTGCTTCCGTTTAAGGGAGGAACCTTTAAGAGTGCAGTCAGAGCGAAATGCCCTATTGTGCCATGCGCTCTCATTGACTCCTATAAACCGTTTGATGAAAAGTCCATAGCTCCGGTAACGGTAAAATTGATTTATTTGCCGCCGATCTGTTATGAGGAGTATAAACAAATGAAGACTCCTGAGATTGCTGACCTTGTAAAAATGAGGATCGAAGAAGCAATTAGACAATATTCATAAACAATATCTACAATTAATAAAAAAGCGATTGACAAATGCAGGCAGCTTATGTATAATAATTTTTGCATCACGAAATGATGCGAACAACATATTTGGTAGAGACGATATTCAGGTTATGGAGAAATACTCAAGAGGCTGAAGAGGCGCCCCTGCTAAGGGTGTAGGTCGGGCAACCGGCGCGAGGGTTCAAATCCCTCTTTCTCCGTTTACTACCAATAGGAAGTAAGAGAAGAATCTTAAGTAATTGAGATTTCTTTTTTTACGCCTTTTCCACCATTGTAAATGCTTTGAAAAATAAATGTAAAAAGTTGTTGACAAAGCACAGGACAATGTGGTAGTATGAAAATCCACCGCGAAAACGAAGGTTTTCCGGTCGGAAAAAGGTTTAAAAAATCGAAAAAAAGTTGTTGACAAACAAAAGCGGTCGTGATAAGATATCAGAGTTGCCGCTGAGAACAACAGCAACGAAAGTACTAGCTCCTGCGAAGCAGGAGGTTATGATCTTTGACAAATAAACAGTAATGCAACCCTGAAAATTCCAAGATTTTCAGAGAAATTCAAGAACAAGCAGATCGATCGAAAGATCGAGAAGCTACCCGAATTAACAGTAAACAATGCCAGATAAAACTGGCAGGACACAAACACCATTTTAACATGAGAGTTTGATCCTGGCTCAGGATGAACGCTGGCGGCGTGCCTAACACATGCAAG
>ERZ857972.90-NODE-90-length-112128-cov-22.061183_pt1 | contig 112128 bp, 95 predicted proteins | sample MGYA00519757_ERZ857972 | MGnify/ENA primary metagenome ERZ857972 (study PRJEB31778, sample SAMEA3449383) | human gut metagenome | biome: human gut; feature: human-associated habitat; material: faeces | place: United Kingdom | collected 2010/2012 ...
AGCAATAGGCAGTGCATTTATGCACAACGCATTGCGACTATATTTCAGACGGGAAAGCACGGTTCGCCACTACAAAACAGACGATATCTTTTTGCTCTCTATATAGTTTTATTTTACATATAAATTGTACTTTTACTTGCGGGCGGCCAATGACCGCCCCTACTGAAACCAATAAAAATAACCAAAACCTATTGATTTTATTAATCGGTTATGGTATAATAAGCTCGTTGTAAAGCAGACTGAACAATCAGCTTGTCTTGCAATGGTGTTCTTTTGTACAATATATTTCTTTTTACGAACAAAGAAATGAATAATTTAGTTCAGAATTGCAAGAAGTCAAAAAGCGTGCAATTAAGTGAGCGACAGGCCCTGTACGATTGGGGTCTGTGAATCATGTCAGGCGGGGAACCGAGCAGCATTAAGCAGTATTGCCGATGCGATGCAGTAAGTCTGTCGTTCACTCATTTGTACGATTGCCGTTATTTCGGCTGACGGCTTGCATTTTTTGTTGATTGCGGGGTGAATTTTTGTATCAGGTACTCTATAGAAAGTGGCGACCGAAAACCTTTGCCGATGTTTCGGGACAGGAACACATAACCACAACTCTTTTAAACGAAATCAGCACCAACCGTCTTAACCATGCATATCTTTTTACGGGTTCAAGAGGTACGGGCAAAACTACCTGTGCAAAAATTCTTGCGAAGGCAGTCAATTGTCTTCATCCCGTAAACGGAAATCCCTGCGGTGAATGTGAAATCTGCAAGGGAATTGACGACGGCAGTATCCTCGACATTGTCGAAATGGATGCTGCATCCAACAGAAAAATTGATGATATCCGTCAGATTATTGACGAGGTTCAGTTCAAGCCCGCAAAGTGCAAATACAGAGTTTACATCATTGACGAGGTTCATATGCTCACAACCGAGGCGTTCAATGCCTTGCTCAAAACGCTTGAAGAACCTCCCGAACATGTCGTATTCATTCTGGCAACTACCGAAGTTCACAAGCTTCCGCAGACAATTCTGTCACGCTGTCAGCGTTTCGATTTTCACAGAATCCCACCCCGTGCAATAGCAGACAGACTGCTCTATGTTGCAAATCAGGAGGGCGTGACACTGAGCGACAGTGCCGCAATGCTTGCCGCATCTGTTGCTGACGGTGCATTGCGAGATGCTCTTTCGCTTCTTGACAGATGCATTGCAATCAGCTCGGAAATTGATGAAGATGTTGTTCGCAGTGCCGCAGGACTTGCGAGAAAGACATATCTTTTTGAACTTTCTAACTGCGTAATCAATAAGAACACAGCAAAGGCACTTGAAATTGTTGACAGGCTTTACGGTGAGTCCAAGGATATGGCAAGGCTTTGCGATGAATTGCTTTCGCATTTCAGAACGCTTATGCTCATAAAGTCGGTAAAAAATCCGAGGGATATCGTGATTATGGCTGACGATGAGTTTGAACAGGCTCAAACGCAGTCGGATTACCTCTCACTTGCCGACATTGTTTATTATATGGATGTGCTTTCAAAGGCATATCAGAATATGGGCAGGGGAACAGGTGACAGAACAGAGCTTGAAATGGCGGTTGTAAAGCTGTCATCGGCTGAGCTTGACGGTACAATTGAGGCTTTGACCGCAAGGGTAACCGCCCTTGAAAAGGCTGTTAAAAAGGGAATAAAGGTGAACTATGTTCCTGAACAGGTGCAAACTGTACCGCAGTCTGTTCAGAGTGAAACTCCAAAACCCGAGGTTCAAAATGCAGAACCCGAAAAGTCACAGGAAACAAAACCTGTTTCGGAAAAAATCAAGGACGAGCCGGTAATTCCGACGCCTCCTGTTGAGATGCCGACACCAAAACAGCCCGTTCAGCCAATACAGGAACAACCCGTTTCTGCACAGCAAAAGCCTAAGAAAACAGCTCAAAGACAGAGCGTTGACCTTGATGCAATCTATAATAACGCACAGCCTTTTCCCGATTGGGCAGAGGTAGTCAACAATATGAAACCTGTTTCAAGGGCAATTGCGGCGGCATTTGCAAATTCTGCCGCCTACACGAGCGGAAAATATTTGCTGATTGACACAGATAATGAAATGGCTTTTGAACTCCTCAAAAATAACGAAAGACGACAGGAAATCCGTCAGCTTATTTTAGAAACAACAGGTCAGCACTATAATCTCGGTCCGTATAAAAGACCGAGTGCAAAACAAGAAGAAAAAACCGATCCCGTTGACAAGCTTATTGAAAGCTTGCAGGGAAGCGATGTAATAATAACACAAGAATAACCGAAAGGAAGATAAAATTATGAAAGCAAGATTACCAAAGGGTTACGGCAGCGGCGGAGCAAACAACATCCAGCAGCTTGCCCGTCAGGCTCAGAAGCTTCAGGATGATATGGAGGCCGCATCAAAGGAACTCGAGACAAAAGAGTATGAGGCAACAGCCGGCGGCGGTGCAGTTAAGGTTACAGTAACAGGCAAAATGGAACTCACAAAGGTTGAGATTTCACCGGAAGTTGTTGATCCCGAGGATGTAGAAATGCTCTCAGACCTCGTTATGGCAGCCGCAAATGAGGCAATCAGAGCAGCCGCTAAGGAAAAAGAGGACAAAATGGAAACAATCTCAGGCGGACTTAACATTCCGGGAATGTTCTGATTATGTCGGGATATAATGTTGCTCCGCTTGAAAATTTGGTGGAGCAGTTTGAAAGAATGCCGGGAATCGGTAACAAAACCGCTCAAAGACTTGCATATTATGTTCTCAATCTGTCAAAAACAGAAGCGGAACAGCTTGCGGGTGCGGTGATGGACGCCCACACAAAGATTCACTATTGTAGTAAATGCTGTAATCTTACAGACAAAGACCTTTGTCCCGTGTGTGCAAATCCTGCAAGGGATCATTCCGTTATCTGCGTTGTTGAAACTCCGAGAGATGCTACCGCTATTGAAAATACCCACGAATTTAAGGGTGTTTATCATGTTCTCCACGGTTCAATCTCACCGCTTAACGATATCGGTCCCGATAACCTTACAATAAAAGAACTGCTTGCAAGGCTTAACGAGGAATCGATTGAGGAGGTCATTATGGCAACCAACCCGACCGTTGAGGGCGATGCAACGGCTCTGTATATTTCAAAGCTCTTAAAGCCGCTTGGTGTAAAGGTAACAAGACTTGCCTACGGTATTCCCGTTGGCGGCGATCTTGAATATGCCGATGAATACACCCTTGCAAAGGCTCTTGAGGGCAGAAATGAAATTTAATTTCTTGATTTAAACTATTGACAAATTGTCAAAACAGTAGTATAATCTTGTATTCCACAGTAGAAAGGAGGATGTGCAGTGGCAAATATGAAAACGATTGCTCAGAACAAAAAGGCAAGACACGATTATTTTGTCGAGGAAACCTATGAAGCCGGAATTGAGCTTTGCGGTACGGAAGTAAAATCCTTGCGTGCCGGCAGAGTAAATCTCAAGGACAGCTGGTGTTCAATTGTTGACGGCGAAATTTTTGTCAACGGAATGCACATTTCTCCTTACGAACAGGGAAACATCTTTAACCGTGATCCGATGCGTGTGAGAAAGCTTCTTATGCACAAAAAAGAGATTTTAAAGCTCTACGGCACGGTTAAGCAGACGGGATATTCACTTATCCCGATTAGTCTGTATTTCAAGGACAGCAAGGTAAAGCTTCAGGTTGGACTCTGCAAAGGTAAAAAGCTATACGACAAGCGTGCCGACATGGCAGAACGCTCCGCAAAGCGTGATATGGAGCGTGCCATTAAAGAACAGAGAAGATAGTTTGGTGTTATTATGAGTTTGCGTAGCTTGTACGAAAATATTTCGGAATACAGCGATTTCGCTTTAATCGGGCGGGACTTTTCTGCCTTTGATACCGATTATTCCGTGCTTGGTTTTGCAAATTCGTCCGATAAAACCGAGCTTGTTCTGTTGAATTTCAATTGTTCCAAAGATGATATTTGCTGTGAAGATTTGACTTTGAGAGAAAATATTATTCTTGAAAAGAAAAATAATTCTGATTTGTCCGATGATTTTTCCGCAATTGTAATTGACGGACAGCGTTTTGACTTTGATTCAGTATACGGTGAAACGCTTGAATGTTGCGAATTAACAAGGTCATATATCATCTCAGAGTTTATGAAACTCGGTTGGAAGAGCGACAGATTTTTGGACGCTCCTCTTGATTCTCTGTTCATAAACTTTATTGAACTTGAGAATAAGATTGATGATTTGTCTTTGCTTGATTTGACAAAGAATGTTGAAATAATATTTTCAAAATATCAAAAGACAGATTATCCGTTAGCAAAACTCAGCCTTGAAGTTGGCAAGGAAGTAAATATTCCGATTGAAATTTTTGACGGCGAAAATCAGATTGTGATTAAAAATCTTAAACTTTTGTATTCAGCCGATAATTCCGAAATGAAGGAATTTTTCAAAAATGATATTGTGCTTCCGTATGTTGAGTATTCGTGTGACGATGAAATCTCAGTGATGTTCTGCCTTTTTGATGAGCTTGACAAACCTTTCAAGGGTATGGGCGGATTGGCAACCGATGACGGAGTTGTTGCTTTAGCAGTAGATAATTCAAGCGAAAGCAATTTGAAATCGGCTGTGATATATTCACCGATTGAGCCGAATACAAAGCACATTGAATGTTGTCTTGTCTGCTGTGAAAAAATGCTTGATAAGCCTGCCGCTGAATACAGGTTTTCAATATAAAATTTTTAAATTGAATATGGGGATGTAAAGGTTTCGACGGGGATTTCAAACCTTGGTAAGCGAGCGGCGGTGCGGAACCGCCATAAAATCCGCAACTTTAAAATTAACTGACAACAAAACAGTTGCTTTAGCAGCCTGAGTGCTGCTCGTTCCTGCACAGAGTACCTCGGCTGTGTAAGGGGCGTCGATTAGAGGTAAATGTGAACAGGGGAGCGCTCCGAACCCTGCCACAGCTTAGGAGCTGCCAAAGTGCATAGCCTGTTGATGGGCGATGCACCGAGGGAGATTTAAAACACCAACTGCGCTCGGAGAAACCCTTGGCAAGATTTTTTCGGACAGGGGTTCGATTCCCCTCATCTCCACCAAACAAGTATTGGATGAACACCTACTTTTTCAGCGGCGGATTTGCCGTAAGATGTGTTCTCTGATACAAAAGCAGAACGCCGTTTCAGTGTAAAAACCGGAACGGCGTTTTTGCTGATTTTTTTGGTAATAGTAGAAAATCAGTTTAGAATATGATATAATTGATTTACTACCTATTATTTTATAACACAGCAGAAAGGAAAGTATTTTTGAAAAAGTACGTGTCTATTTTCGGCGATTCAATCAGCACACTATCCGGGTGGAATCCAAAGGATTATAACGTCTTTTTCGAAGGCGAGAATTGCGAATGTTCCGGCGTCAAAGAATATTCTGATACTTGGTGGGGACAGATGATCGATTATCTCGGAGCAAGTTTATTGGCTAATGATTCTTGGTCAGGCAGTCGAGTAACAAAGCTGCCGTATTATTATCGATTATTCCCATCCGGAATCAGTGATGAAAGGATCAATAATCTTGAAAAATCACACAGAAAACCCGATATTATTGTTATTCAATTGGGAGTAAACGATTGGGGGTTCGGAGTCGATCTGTCAGCTCAAAACCTTAACGACAATGAACGAAATAAATTTGTGTTCCGCGACGCATACAGCATGATGCTTGAAAAATTGAAATTGAAGTATCCTAAGGCGCAGATTTATTGCGTTACTTTGTTTTCGACATATACGCCAACGGAGCCGGTGATTCATTTTCCCAAGGTGTTGTACGGAAACAGTATCGAGTCCTATAACAAAGTAATAGGTGAAGTTGCGCGCAAATATCAATGCGAGGTAATAGATTTATATGCCGATAAAATCTCGATCCCGACAATCGACGGCTCGCATCCCAATAAAGATGGCATGAAGATACTCGCAAAGCTTATTGCCAGAGGAATACTGAGCGGAGACTGCTTGCACTTGGATTGTCAAACCGATCACCAATATGTGCAAATCGGCGGGGATCCTCGCAAGAGAGTGTTGATGTGTTCACAATGCGGGAAAATAAAAGAAGAGGAATTATCCTGACGTGGTGGATCATTGACGAAAAAAGAAATCCGTTGTAGAATAAAGTGAAAAGGCGGGAAAGGGGAGATGCCGCTGATGAAACACAAAAAGCTAAAAACACCCGTGATATATTATGTTTTCGCGGGCATACTGCTTTTGATACTTGCCTTTGCGGGTTATCAGGCGCTGAAAATATATCTTCCCCAGTCAGAGGAATCAAAAGAATTTGAGTCGATCAAGGAAGAAGCCGGGATAAAAGATATCAGCGCGCAGGAGATCATCGGCAGCACGGAGCCGTCGCAGTCCGGCGAAACTGACAATAAAACGGAGAACGCCGCGGATAACACGCCCGTTTTAACCTTGACTCAGAAGAACAGCGACTTCGTCGGCTGGCTCAGCATCGAAGACACAGTGATAGATTATCCCGTTATGAAATCCGATGAGAGCGATCCCGAGTTTTATCTGCACCGTGATTTTGACAAAAACTATTCGTATTCGGGTACGCTGTTCATCGGCGAGGGCTGCGACGCCGATTCTGACGCGTTTGTTATATACGGTCACAATATGAATTCCGGCTCGATGTTCGGCAGCCTCGACAGTTATAAAAACGGCGGCTTTGCGCTGGAGCACAAGGATATAGTTTTCCGCACGCAAAAGGAAAATCGCGTGTACCGCGTATTTGCCGCGTTTCAGACAAAGCTGCTCCCCGAGGATTCAAAGGAATTTGCATATTACCGGTCGGTGGGCGAGCTGAGCAAGGACGAATATGAAGGTGTACTGGAAAACGTCCGGAATATGTCGCTTATCTCGCTTAATGAAGCTCCAAAATACCCGCAGCAGATAATGTTTTTGTCGACCTGCTACTATCATACCGATCAGGGAAGATTCGTCGTAGCCGCATACCGTATCAAATGATGAAATAACGTCTTAACATACCGCCGTTTTGCTAAACGGCGGTTGTTTTATGTTTATGGATATAAAGCAAGTTTTACTCATACACACTGCAAGACTTCTGTAAACAATTTAAAGAAAAACACAAAAAAATACTTGAAATATGCAAAAATTTGTGTTAATATATGGATAAGTATCTTCAATTAGATTGGAGGGGTGCGTATTGGAAGAAGAAAATGCTCCTAACAGTATGCCGAATAAAGTGGTATTATCGGCGGATGATGACAAAAAGGGAATGGAAGCTAAAGCTTCGGAATCCGAAAAAAATACGGAGGCCAAAGCATCAAAAACCGAAAAAGATGAAAAGCCCGTAAGTAAGAAGCCGTCAAACAAAAATCCAAAGGGCAAGCCGCGCAAGAAGAAAAAAACCACCAAGCAGCTTGTTATCGGATTGCTGATCAAGATAGCGGTGATCGCATTGGTCGTATGGGGAGTTTTCACCTTTGTTTTGGGGATCACGATCCATTACGGTAACAATATGCATCCTATGGTGCGCGACGGAGATCTTGTAATAACCCTTCGGCTGCAAAAGCCGTATATCAACGCGGCGGTGATGTACGGGCACGACGGCAGAACGACCGTCGGCAGGGTGATCGCTATGGAGGGCAGTGTTGTCGATATCGCCGAAAACGGCGGTATCACCGTCAACGGCAATACCCCTACCGAGGAAGTATTTTATCCGACCTATCCCGCAAACGGCTCTGAGATACAGTATCCGTATACCGTACCGCAGGGCAAGGTGTTTATCCTCAACGATTTTCGCGAGGACACAAACGACAGCCGCAGCTTCGGCGCGGTAGATACCGGCGAACTCAAGGGAACGCTGCTGCTCACAATGCGGCGCAGAGGCTTCTGATAACGCCTCAAAAATCATTCACAGTTATCCCTTCGGATAACAAAGCTCCCGCCATACGCGGGAACACAAACAGTCAGCAATTCAATTGCATATAAAATCTTTTCAATATAACAAAGGAGGAAAAACAATGAAGAGATTTACAAAAATCATGGCATTACTCATGGTAACCGCGCTGATCATGGGCATTGCCGCAATTTCCGCTTCGGCGGAAGACACCTATACTCCTGTCAACGGAACCAACACCCGGTTCAACAAGTATTTGGTAGTCGACTCAGACACCAACATCCCCGCGATTTCCTTTAACTTTACCGTTGCTTCCGGCACACCTGTTGCAGCAACCTCAAGCACTCCCGCGATCCTTGCCGGCGTAGGTACACCGACTATCGCGACAGTGACCTTCACAAACGGTCAGGCAACTACAACTACAGCTCCCAGCGACCTTACGCTCGAGGCTGGCAAAAAGTTTGCTGTTCAGACAGCTACCGTTGATTTTTCCGGCGTTACCTTCACTGAGCCCGGTGTATACCGTTATGTGATCACCGAGCTGGAAACAACCGGAGCAAAAGCTGTTACATACGATACACAGGCGGATACACCCGGCTCTAAGGTTCGTTATCTCGACGTATATGTTGAGGATGTAAACAACGCTCTTAAAGTCAGCTCTTATGTAATGCACGAGACAACTGACGTTGTAGTTAACACTGATGATGACTCTAAGGCTGACGATAAGTCCAGCAGCTACGTCAACGAGATTTCCACCAAGGATCTTGAATTCGGTAAAGAGGTCACCGGTAACCAGGGTTCTAAGGATAAGTACTTCCTTTTCACTCTTAACATTACCAACGCTCAGGCGAATACAACCTATTCTGTTGATCTTACCTCTGCAGAAGCTTCTCCCGCAAAAACCGACGCTACAAAGTACGATACAATGACCAACCCCTCATCCTTCACCACTGACGGCGACGGTAAAGCTACCGTTACTTTCTACCTGAAGGACGGTCAGTACATCAAGATTCCCGGTCTGCCCGATGGTTACGGATATGCACTCACCGAGGACGCTGAAGACTATGCTTCTTCTGCGACAATTTCCGCAACTAACGGCAAGAGCGGAGTTGCTTATTCCGATCCTGCTACTGGAAGCAGTGTTGCTGCCGATATCAAGACCGGTTATACCAATGACCGTACAGGTATCATCCCCACCGGCGTTCTGCTCACGATCGCTCCGTTCGCTATCGGTATCCTTCTGTTCGGCGCGCTGATCATATTCTTTATCGCAAAGCGCAGAAGAAACAATTATTGAAAAAATCATCGGCAAGATGATGATGAAGATCCGGAGGAAAGCGAAGACTAAAAATTATCTCCGATGAATCGGCATTACCGCGCGGATCTTGCCGATCCAAAAATCCGGAATAAAAATCCTCTGCCTAAGCAGAGGTAAGCACCCGGGATAACCCGGAAACATAGTACTATGAGAAAAGGAGAGATACGATGCTGCGAAAAACGATTAAAGTTGTCGACAAAGGTATCGATCGTATCGTCCTCATTGTGTCTCTCCTCTTTTTTCTCATCTGCATTTACGCAATGATCGACGCTGTTATGGTTTACTACAACGCCAACGATCAAAGTGTTTTGAAGTATAAGCCCCACGGTAAAGAAGATGCCGCAATACTGCGCGAGTTGTCCGACGACGCCGTAGCGTGGCTGACCGTGGACAATACCAGCATAGACTACCCTGTTATGCAGGGCAAAACCAATTCGGAATATCTTAACAAAGACCCTTACGGAGATTATTCTCTTTCGGGCAGTATCTTCCTTGACAGCCGCTGCGACGGCGAATTTAAGGACGCGTACTCCCTTTTGTACGGTCATCATATGGACTACGGCGCCATGTTCGGAGCGCTGGACGAGTTTATCAAGCCCGATTATTTTTCAACCCACCGAACAGGCACACTGATCACCGTAGGCGGGGAAGAGTACAAAATCAACTTTTTTGCCGCGGCAAAAGCTCCTGCGGATGAAGATATTATTTTTGACCTGACTAAAACTGACAACGAAAAGCTGCTCGGTTATCTAAAGACGAACGCAGCTATCTATGAAGAGCCGCAGGATAGAACGCATATTATCGCGCTGTCTACCTGCCAGTCCGCCGAAAACATCGAGCGTATGCTCGTGTTCGGCATCCTAAGCCACTGATTTGCAAAACCATAAATCATAAGAAAGTGAGTTTATCTTGAAAAAAGCAATCATTTTTCTCTTGACAGGCGCTGTTATGCTTGTCACGCTGTGTATGTTTCCGTTTTCCGCGTCTGCGGCGGAATCAGCGTCTGTTTCGATCCCCATAGAGATCGAAGGCGGCGGCACGGCGGTTATGATCCCTGAAGTCAACTGTCCGCTTCCCGAGTCATCCTCTGTTGAGGTAAAGGACGGCGCGACAGAAAATATAAATATAAGTTTTACCACACCGGGTGATTATGAGTATACGGTCAAAGCCGAAGCAAAGGACGGCTTGTATTATTCACCTGAGTATTATACTGCAACTGTCGCAGTCAGAGCGGACAACAGCGGCAAGCTGACGTCGACGGTCATTCTGACTAAGGCAGGCAGCAATTACAAGCTGGACAGATGCAGGTTTGTAATTGCCGAAAAGCAGTCGGACGAATCCGAAGCAAATGCTGTGACGCAGCCTGCCGGTACGGCGCAGACTCCGAAGAATCCGCCTACCTCACGTCCCCAAACAGGCGATGACAGTATGCTGGATATCTATCTTCTGATTTGTATCGCGGCGGCGGGCGGACTGTTCATGCTGTCCGTTATCTACTCTGTTTCGACCGAGCGGCTGATCGGCAGAAAGTAAAACAGCAGAAAACGTTAAGCTTTATCAACAGAATCATTAAAACAATCAGCAAAATCTATTAAACAATAAAAACCGAAGGGAGGGTTTGCATATGAATATGCTTCGGAAGCGTTTTTCTGCGGCAGTAGTATGCCTGCTCTACTTTTTCAGCTGTGTTCCGCAGCTCTTCAAGCGCGCGATGTGCGTCATTTGCGCGGCTGCGATCCTGTTCTCTGTGACGCTGCTGTCGATCTCGGCGGCTGTCAACACCGAACCGGAGCTTCATCAGACGAGCTTGGAGCTCACCCCGAATGACTCGAACCCCGACGTCACGATCACCCTGAACGGTATGATGCCCAAGAATGCCGCCGCAGAAGCGACGGACGTGACCGATAACATGGAATCCCCCGCTGATGACTCAGCCGTGCTCGCCGCTTATGATATATCGATCAACAGCGGAGCCGGTGATTTCCAGCCGGCGGAGGGACATCCGATCCATGTCGAGATCTGCGATCCCGCGATATATGACAGCGGAAGCATCTCGATCATACATATCGCCGACGACGGAACGACCGAGCCGGTCGAGCGCTTTACCGTTGAGGACGGAAAGGTCAGCTTCTACGCGACGGGCTTCAGTATCTATGAGATCGTTGAGATCTCCGGCGGCAGCGCAACAGACTTAGCGCAGACAGTTGATGAGCTTACCTCAGAAAGAGCACAAAACGTCGGCTTTTATCTCTATTACGGATCACCGGAAAATTTCTTTACTTCCAAATTGAACAACAATGACGCTTTGATAGAAACGACTGACAGATTCGCTGCCGCAACATGGTTCTTTGAGGAGTCCGGTGGTTTTCTCAAGCTTTATACCTATGTAGACAACCAAAAGATGTATCTGCGTAATAAAAGCGGAAATCTCGTGGAATTGACCACCAACGCCAATGCAGCAGATCTGCTTGATATAAGCAGCACCGGCAACAGTAACTTTTCCTTCAATTTCAAACTGAATAATCAGAACAAGTGGCTCCAGCACTCGAAGGGCGGTTCAGGTATTCGTTACTACACAGATAATAATAACATAACAAATTCAAGAATCTTTATTGAATACACTATCCCTGTGACGGATCAGAGCGTAGTGAACCAGCTTGACGGCAAATCCTACGGTATTTTCCACTATGCGGAGGGATCTACTGTCGGCAACGCGTTTATGGCTGAGGGTGATACCCATTCGCTGGTAAAGATGGTTTTGACTGCGGGTAATAAAAACCGCGTTCTGTATGTCGATGAGAATAACGAGATCGATCAGTGGAAGTTTGAATATGACGAACATAAAGGAGGTTTTATACTGTCGACAGACGACGGATATCTTGTCGTCGATGAAAACGGTATCTCGCTTGCGGCATCATCCGGTGAAGCAAGCACATTCACGATATATGCCGGCAGACATAATACCGTGCGTCTCAAATCCGGCGCTTATTACCTTACCTATGAACCGAGAACCGAACAAAACGGCGGAGGTGTTTTCAACGTAACGACCAACCCCTCCAATGCCTTTGCGTGGCTGAATCTTCTTGACCGCGCTTCGCTCGATGATCAAGAATATATCACCTTCTCGGCGGATCGTATCAGTGTATCCGATGTTCCCGACGGCACTAAGGTAATCGTTTACGTGCGTATCTGGAACGAATCCGAGCTTCGCTATGATATGTACGCGGTCGACCGCGACGGTTCGCTCTACCCGTGCTTTGCTTCGGGCGGCAAGATCATGTGGCTCGGCGACGCGTCGGAATCGCTCGAATGGGAGTTCACCGAGTATCTGGACGAGGTCACCAAGCAGCCGAACTACTATTATGAGCTGTACAATCCGTACTCGGAAAAATACCTCGCTCCGCAGTTGACGGGTAATCAGGTTCTGTCCGAGAACCCGATCGGTATCAATTTGCCCGGCAGAAGAGACGGCAGCTTCTACAGTAACGCTATCGCGTGGGATAACACCAGATATGCATATATCGGTTTGCGACCCAACGCTGACAAAACAGCGCTTGAACCGTGCGCTGAGTCAGTGGCGCTGCCGATATACTTCGCGACCCGTGAAGAATTGAACCTCAGCGACAGGCTTCATGAGGTGCCGACGCTCGACAATAACCAGTTCGGCATCAAGATGAAGATGGTTGATATCGAGAAAGATCCAAACCATACCAATCCTTCGCAGGGTTCTTCCGTAACTTGGGATTACCTTGGCGGTGAATATGGTCTGAACAACCTGAAAACAGGTCTGCTAAGCAAATTCCTGAACGAAAGCGGATATCCTACTGCAACACAATCAAACAAGGACTTCGGCGGGGTCTATGAGAACGCGATCCCGGTCAACCACTTGTTCCTGCAAAGTGTTCATGAATCGAGCGGTTACTTTGAATTCGACAGTACCCAGAACTTTGCGACTCTAAAGCGTGAGGACGAAAACGGAAATATCGTTTTCAATACAAAAGAAAACGGAGAGACAGACTTTACCCTGTATCACGAGCTGGGTACGCATACTCAGAGTTTAAACGCTTATTCGCTAAAGCACGGTCAGTTCTTCCCTTATGATACTATCAAGCCCGGCGTATATCCGCCTGAAGGCAGCCATACACAGAATCTGTATTCATCGCTTACATCGCCCAGAGACGGTACGATGGGAGAGCTGCCTGAGACCGATCCCAGAAAATACGAACAGCTTCATCTCATCCAGACTCAAGACCCCAGCGGAAAAGCAAACTACTACTTCGGTATGGAGATGGAGGCGTCGTTCGTACAGACGCCGTCCGGACTGGACGCGTGGGGACACGATATAATCTTTGAATTCACCGGTGACGACGACTTCTGGCTGTATGTTGACGGTCAGCTGGTTCTTGACCTCGGCGGCGTTCACTCCGCCCAGATGGGTACAATCAACTTCCGTACCGGCGACGTTTACTTTGATAGAAACGGAACCAGCGTTCACAGTGAAAATATGGAGCATACCACTCTGCGACAGATCTTCTACGATAATTACAAGAGTAAGTATCCCACTGCCACCGATGAAGAGGTCAACGAGTATCTGTCCGAATACTTCGACGGCAACATCTTCAAGGATTATTCCACTCACAAGATGAAGATGTTCTATATGGAGCGCGGCGCTAACGCTTCTAACCTGCGTATGCGCTTCAATATCGCGGCGGTTACTCCCGGAAACGTTGTCGTTTCCAAAACTGTCAGCGGTGAAGGTTCGGATACGCTCGACACAGACTTTCTCGAGTATCCGTTCCAGATATTCTATAAATATTCTACAGACATCGACGATCAAGGTAATGATGTGCTCAGTGATTGGGTTCCGCTCGGAAACGAAGACGAAAACGTTCGAGTGACCTATCAGAACTCCAACCAGCCTGTCAACTTTGTCCGACGGTACCGGCCTCCGGGCTTTGCGGAAGAAGATGCGTATGAGAATATTTACTTTATCAATCCTTCAAGGAGCGCGGAGATTGCCTTCCCTGATAATGCGATTGAATACAAAATCGTCGAATGTGCCGTCGATTCCTCTGTTTACGGTAATGTTACGATCAACGGCGAAGAGGTTCCCGAAGATAGGATTGAACTCAAAGGCAATCTGAAAAGCTATCAATCTGAATCAGGTTCTGCATTGGAGCGACCGAGTATCGCCTTTGACAACCACGTTAACAATAATGTTATCAAGGATCTCATGATTACAAAAAAGCTCCTTGACGAGAATGATCAAGAAGTCACGGACGATCCTGCTACTTTTAACTTCAGACTGTCTATATCGTCAGTTAAGGTTTCGCCGGATCAGATCCCGCTCGCGAATATGTACAGCTACCTTGTGCTCTCTCCGGATAAGAAAATCTGTCGGTTTGACTCGGATACAGCATCATTTGCCGAAACATCGGTGGTATATACCCGAGCTCACTATAAAGCCATTCAAGACGGTCAAGTTCCCGGAGTCAGCACTGAAGACGTTACGTTCAAAACCTCGGGCTTCGGCTCGATCGCGGGTATCCCGGCGGGCTACACGATTTGCGTCCCGGGACTTCCGGTCGGCTCTGTCTTTAAGGTGACAGAGGATCCCAAAACAGGCTATGGTCTTATGGGATATGAACGTGTTATGGGCTCCAAGACTCACGAGGATGGTACGGTAGAGCCGATCGCGTCCTATATGGTGGATGCAGGCAATCCCGAGAATATCGGCACGGTCATTGCGGATGAGAATCCTCAAATGGAAGTACACAACCGCAAGGGCTACGGCATTTCGGCTAAGAAGTCTTGGAGCGACCTAAGCATAACTACCGGTCATTCCGAAATCTATACGGCGGTATATGTGGACGGAACGCTGCTTGAAGGTTCCGTTAAACAGATCAAATCACCCTCGACCACAGCCAATTATTTCTGGACAAGGCTGCAGCCTAATTCAAACGGCACCGAACGAACATCTCTGGACGGATATGTGATCAAGGAGGTCACCATCAGCAATCAGAATCCCACGGTGCTCGATGACGGCACAGTGACCGACTCCGGTACTGTAACGCCGATTTCGTCAGGCGGCAGAGTCAATGTCGTCGCGTCGCGTATCGATGATGTTACACCTGAAGGCGAGGATAAAGACAAGGCGTATGATTATATCGTCACCTATGGTCAGAAAGAAATTTCTGAAACCTCTCGTGAGGACACCATTACCAATACGCGTGAGGGCGGTATCGCGATCCGGCTGTTCAGGTGGAATTCCGATACGCCGCTTCCAAACGGACAGTTCAAATTGGTCGACAGCTCCGGCAACACGGTTGGCAACTATTACTCCGATGAGAATGGCTTGGTCACCATTTTGTATGACTTTGAAAAGAATAAAAAATACACGCTGACCGAAACCGCAGCGCCGAGAGGTTATGTCGGACTGCAAAAGAATCTGTGCTTTAAGGTCAACAACGACGGCACCGTTTCGCTGTTCTATGAGGATGGTACCGAGTGGGGAACCAAGGACAGCGTTGACCTGAAATGGGCGAACGGTAAACTCGGCGACAACGGCTTGAGCGCTTATGTTGATGTTTACAATAAGCAGTTCAACTTCAAGGTTGTCAAGATGGACAGTGAAGAAACCGGCATTGTGTTGGATAACGCTCACTTCGCTCTTTATAAACAGACTAACACCGCTATCGGCGGATATGAAAAGAACCGCGATCCTCTGACGGGCTTTGAAGATATGGTCACATCAAACGGCGAGCTGTATATCTGCGGCGGTAACAGCGGCAGAACACTTAATCCCGGAAGCAGAGGCTCCGTCTACTTCCTGACAGAAACACAAGCTCCGCTGAACTATACAAAGCTTGAGGACGACATAGTATTCCGCGTTTCCGCGATCGGTGTTCCGTCGCTGATAAGCAAATCATATAACGATCAGCTTATCGAGACAGAGGACAGCTATATCTACACGCTGAGCGTGCCGAATGTTAAGGAAGAGACGGATTACAAGCTCCTGACGGTCAAAAAAATCGTTAGCGGCAGCGCCGGAGATTACAACCGTGAGTTTACTTTTACACTTACAGTGGATTCAGCTGATCCGACCGATGGATTTGAATGGATGAAAAATACTGTCACACAGAACACACAGCTTCATTCCGGAGATACCTTCACACTTAAGCACGGCGATGAAGTAGTGATCGCCGTACCGGCGGAGGTTGATCTCACCGTAAGTGAGCAAAATCAGGAGTACACCGCCAGCTTCAAGCTGGATGACGGTCAGTCGCAGGCTGTGAATACTATGACCTTCTCCATAACGGATGACGCTACGCTCGAAGTCACCAACACGCTGGGTATGGTAGTTCCGACAGGCGTGATGAACTATATTATCATACCGACGTTGAGCTTGATAATCATCTTTTCTATTACAGCTGCAGTTGTTCTATGGAAGGTAAAGCTCTGCCCGCATAAAAAAGAGTAAGTGCGCTTTTGGATTGAATTTAAAAATCAGATAATAAAAAGCATAACCACCTGTTTCAGGTGGTTATGCTTTTTCTGCCAATCGAATCGCGTAGTAGGTGTTCATTTCATTTTAATTCCCCAAAAAACGACAGAAGCGTGATACTTATCAGGATCCCGACAAGTATGTCCGTAAACCAATGAACTCCCGCAATAAGTCTGCCGATAACGGTAACTGCGATTACGGAAAGGCACATAACCCTGAGTGCCGTACACAGCTTTTTATTCCTTATATATTTGCCGAGCAGCATCGCGGCGCTTCCCATTATTATGCAAACGAGCATCGTGTGCGACGACGGAAAAGAAGCCTCGGGGTGGGTGCTGCCGGGCATAATGATCGGGCGGTAGTTGATTATTACTTTTACAAATAACACATATAGCCCGATAACGATGATATAAAGACCGCCCAAAGCGAGGATCTCACGGTCTACCTTAAGCAGGCTTCTTCTTTTTATCAACTGTACAAGTCCGGCGAGCGCGAAAAATAACGCCGTCAGAATCGCGGCTATTCCGAGCCAATCTGTTATATCATACCAGAGCATATTTATACTAATTTCAAATAAAACCCTTTAACATCTGTTGCGGAGAATTCCGTATAACTTTGTTGTCGGACTTGACAGGCGCCAGCCTGCCTGCGTCCTCCGCCGCGTTCTACGAAATTCTCCGCTAACACCTTATTTAAGCTTTTTATTTGAAATTAGTATTACTCCGAATAGTTTAAATACAAAACCGTTGAGGTGCGACAGCCCGATATTCGTTGCCTCGGATCCGATCGGAGCGACGTCGACGCAGCGCACTAAAACGATCAGTATTATGGACAGCGAGCCGCATACTGCCGCCGGGAACAAGCATCTGTGTTTCATGTGTATCATCCTTTCAAAATGAATTTACTTAATTCTAAATCAAGTATGATGATACCTCAAGAAACGCTTGCTCACATGGCTGATACGCTCCGTGTCATTTGCTTTTCAGCAGCAAAAAGCCTTTTGTTATGAGCACGCAAAGATAAAATACTCCGGCGTATGGCTGCCTTGTCACGACAAATAATACTGTTTCGATAACGGACAATGCGATACCCGTAATGATCCTGTGTTTGTTCCATACAGGCTTGTCGAAGTTGCTTATTATAACGCCGCAAAAGCCGTTCAGCACAGTGAGCCCCGTGATTATAATAAAAACGATTTTCAACCAATCGCTTGTATCTGTTAATGAAAACATAGATACAGCAGTGTCGCCGCCGTTTCCGAACAAGGGCAGGAACATCAATAAAACGATAAGGCTGTCCAGTATGCCGCAAATCAGAGCGGTGTATTTTTTCTTTGTATCCTTTTTGTCTTGCTCGGCGAGGGAAATGATTTCCTCGCTTCCTATCAGCTCGTCAATAGTAATATTGAAATATTTCGCGATGATTTTCAGAGAATCAATGCTCGGGTAGCCTCTGCCTGACTCCCATTTTGATATCGCGGTGCGCGAGACAAAAAGCTTTTCCGCCAATTCCTCTTAAAGAATGCCGCTAAGCAGGAAACATCCCGCTTAGCGGCGTTTTGTTGTAATTCGCAAATTGTATAGCTGTGTGCATCCGTAATCACATATCATCATAGAAGTCAATAAAACACTATAGAAAGCATTAGAGAAACACTTTATATCTGCAAACCCCATGTTTGTTTTCTCTAAGTATCAGCGATTTCGGAATCTTTGCCAGCCACTTTTTGCTGAGATTATTGTTGCCGAAATATGCATCGAAGTTAGCGACGGGCAAAACCACCCACTCCGTATCGTCTTGTTTATTGGCGAGGTAGTAGCAAATCAATTCGACGATGATCTCTTTTGGGACGCCGTTAGTGTCGGTTGTCTCAAGCTGTCTGATTACTGTATCCGGCAGCGGATAATCTTCTGTTCTGAGTGCTCCTGCTTCCAACGCGTCGGCGATGATGTCATCAAATCGTAACGTCCACGCACCTTTCGTGTTCAGCGCAAATATCGGCACTTGCAGCTGACGAACTTTTTTCTTCCATTGTGCCGTGAATCCGGTCGAAAAATCAGCGCACTTTTTATACGCGGATTTACTGACCTTATCGGGATTTGCCTTTACAAACCGAATCACATTTTTAATAAGGCGGTAATACCACCCCTTACCGTCTTGATCGACCAGCTCCGGGTAGTCGGCGGACAACTCACGAAAGTCCACCGGCGGCTCGGAGCTTTTCTTTTTGTCAGGAATACTGCACCATGCACATAGAGCGTTTCGAGTTATCTCGATCCGCTCATACGGATCATCCAAAACCACGCTGTCTTTATCGTGAAACAGATACCCGCGTGCAATGATTGTCAGGATGTGCCCGAAACCTGTAAACTCAGAGATCATATCAAAGGTGAACCGTCCGAGATAGGTGGTATCGGTTTTGCGTGCGGCAGTATAGATCGGCTGTTCGGTGTAGGCTTTGAATTCTGCCCATTCGTTTGTCATCATCTATTCCTCCTGCAATTCTCCAATACCACGCTTGGCATAACCTCCAACGCGAATTGCCGTTCGCCCAATGCGATCACGCACTTCAGCACTTCATTCAAATCTAAATTCTCATCTTCTTTGGTGTGCGGCACAAATAAATACATACAGTTTCTAATCAAAATTTGCTTGTAATCGCCGTAGTGATCGATTCCTGTCAACAGCATTTGCAGTTCATCGCTGTCATTCTTGCGGATAAGATTATCGGAAATACCGCTTGTGCGGTACATATCGTCAAGGCCGCAAATAATGTCACCGAGGATTCTGTAACCGCCGCAGCGGAAATCGCAGAACAATTCTCGGTATGTTATGTCAATCGCCCCTGTGATAATCTCATAAGTCGCAACCATTCTTTCCGACGGCGGTGTTAAATGCCAAGCTGTTTCGGACAGCTTTATTCTTGACCGTCGAATCTCAAAAGACGGTATGTTATCAAAAGCGTGATACAACTCGTCAATGGAATACTGATTTTCCTGCCCTCGTGCAAAGAGGATTCTTTCTATATCCGTTTGGCGTTTTCTCTCTTTCGGAATGTGACGAATATACCGCAGTCGATTCAACGCTTCGTTATAGGCTGTAATGATTGTTTTAGTCCGTTCAAGGGTGTGCTGATCTATGGTATTCTGCCAGTCGGTAAATTGGGCAAAGGTAAATAACGCTTCATCATTTGCCGGCTGTGCTTTATGCTTTAGCGTTTTTGTATCCAATATATAGGCATAATACGGCAGCTTTTCGAGATTAGAGCTGACAGACTCCCAGTCGGTTTTTTCTATAAATTCCTTGACACGCTTTGTGGCTGTCGGCTGATACCATTTCCGCTGTGCGCTGTCGCCGACGATTGACTTATATTGCAGGAACAGGCTTTTCTTCGCCTTTCGTACTTCCAGATACTCAGATAGATCAGGCTTTACACCGCTCTTTGCGGAGTCGATCTCCAAGCCTGTCAGTATCGCCAGTATTTCTACATCCTGACAGGCTGTTTGTCGTTCTGTATTATCGTTGTTTTCATCATAAGCGACAATACCCCTGCGCAGCGCCGCATTACTGATCTGACCGACGCGGTTGGAAAAGGTACTCTTAACCGACTCCATCCTTGCTCGCCAATCATTGGCGTCGGAAATGAGCGGCTCAGCTGACGGTATCTTCAAAACTGGAAGGGATTTGTTATCTGCATAGCTTCGACTCACACAAGCATTTACCAATGGATCGGCTATTGTTTTCACCATATCGCCGTCATAGTCCGCGCCGCCGAGACGGTCGGGGATCAGTGAACGGGAATCTACCATCACGACATAACGCAGATGAGAAAGATACTTTTTCCTGATTCGTCCGACCTTTTTCAGCGGATATACCAACGCCTCCTCGTTTCGTGCGATATGAGGACTTCTTAATAATGTGTAGTTTTCTTGCACCTCATAAGCAGGCTTCGGCGCATATATCGTATTGTCGAATAAACACTCCGCTTCGAGCTTTTTATACGCCTTGCTTTCTCCATCGGCACACTTTACGATATACGCCAACAGGCGCATCAAATCGTCGGACAAATAACGGTTATCTCCTGCAACCAGCAACTGTCCGACAGCATATCTTTGTTTTACGCTCTCCGCTTTGTCAGAGAGTTCTTTTGTGTATAGCGATTCTTCCATAAACAGCGGATTTTGCTTGATTATCTCCGCGCGTTGCTTACGCTTATCGGTTATTCCAATATCTTCATCGTCAAGAATATCGGTAAAGTGTTTCTGCCTGTTGCCAAGCTCGCCGACATAATCATAATAAATCGTTTCGGTGGTTTTCGTAAGCCAGTGCCGTGGATCGTTGTTTGGTGATTTATCCCAGCCAAGCGGTAAATCCAAAGGTCTGAATTCATCATCCGTCAAAGCGAGCGTGTTCAGAAACTGATAATTCAACTCGGTTGTGTTTTGCGGCTCTGTTTTATCCATACCGGAAATATACAACGCATAATTGTATTTTCTGCACCGATTCAAATACTCTGCCCAAGTCAGCCCGTTTTCCGTCATCCAGCCAAAGCCCTTGAACATACTCTTTGTCAGTATCATATCTACATCGTCAACGGCGTGAGCATTACCCCATATATCTATAATCTTTGCTACATGCAGCTCCGAGAACAACTTTTTGAAATCGACCTCGTGAACAACGCCCTTGACATACGGCAGACGGATTTGAAAAGAATGGTGCTGTCCCGATTCTGTCAGCATATATGAAAGCTCTTTAGAGATAATTCCTTCGCCGTCAAATTCCAACACCTCTACATCTGCCTTTGCTTCAACACGGTTGTATTTGCGCGTCGGATTGTCTGTTCCGTTGTCCTCAACGGTAATGATATCAGCATCCTTTACAATGCTTTTCGGATTGTCAATTATGACGATCCTTTTTTTCGACAGTAAGTTCTGTATTTCTTCCCGACGACCGCCGGTGAACATCAAGCCGTTATAGGCGTAGAGCTTGGACAACTGACATTTCCCGATGTGCATACCGAGCGTCATTCGCTCCTTGAGTGACTCATAAACATCCTCTCGGACAAACGACAGTACATTATGTCGGCTCATACTGGCTGAACGCTCAAAGGCGATATATCGGTGAGCAGGGTATCTTTCGTCAAATGCGATTTCAATCTCTTCGGGACGGAACAAATACTCCGCTTTCTTTTGCAGTTGAGCTACCCTGCCGACAGGTCGCCTGTCAAAGATTCCGGAGAAATCGACATATACGAACACATCGGATAATCGGTCACACGGAGATGTATTATCATCAGAACCGTATAAGACTGTCATCGCCTGACAGAACATCATACAATCGTCTTGCTCGGTAAGTTTTGTGAGGTATTTTTTGGACGGCTCGGTAGCGTCAAAGTGAAATCTCCAACCGTTATTTTTCTTTACGGCAGTGGATAAAAGGCTCAAAGCCGAGATTTGAGGGATCAAATACCTTTTCATACATTACTCCTGAAATAATCTGTCAAAAGTATAGCACAATACTCTCTATAATTCAAGTAGCTGTTATTTGATAACTGCCCCCACTTTTTAAGGGCAGTTGTTCAAATAATTACTTGAAAGAGGTGATGTCCTATGATTGTACCACTCAAACCTGAGCAGATCGAACAGGTGAACGCCCTTGTGCTTTCCTCCTGCGCCAACTGCCAAGACGGGTGCTGTCTGCTAATGGATGACGGCGACAGTTACCCTTGCGTACAACTGCTATCGGTAACGGGAATTTTCTGTCGGTATTTCCTGACAGCAGTGCTTCCAGCCGATAAACAGCTTTATGCCGAAATCATCCAAAACAATCAAAATGTAAAGGAGTAATTCAATTATGAAGAGTTTTAACAACAAATTTATTATCGGTATCGACCACGGTTACGGTAACATCAAAACCGCTAACCATTGTTTCAAGACGGGTATTATTGCAAGCGATACCGAGCCTATCTTCACCAAGAATATGCTTGTCTATGACGGCAAGTATTTTTTGATTGGCGAGGGACACAAAGAGTTTCGAGCCAACAAAGACAAGGACGACGAGTATTATCTGCTTACCCTTGCAGCAATAGCTATGGAATTGAAAGACAATAATCTGTATGAAGCGGATGTTATCATCGCCGCGGGGCTTCCTCTGACTTGGACGGGAACGCAGAAAGCACAATTTGCAGCTTATCTTAAGCAAAACAAATCCGTAGCTTTTACCTATAACGGAATCGACTACAACGTAGATATTTCCGGCGTGATGATTTATCCGCAGGGCTACGCCGCTATCGCTCCGTTTGCTGTTTCAATGAAAGGACTGAGTATGGTTGCTGACATCGGCAACGGCACGATGAATACCCTCTACCTCGCTAACGGCAGACCGCAGAGCGGTAAGATGTACACCGAGAAATTCGGCACGCATCAATGCACCCTCGCTATTCGGGAGGAGTTTATGCGCCAAACGCAGCGTGAGCTGAATGATTATATCATCGACACGATTCTATGTGAAGGTACGGCGGATATTCCCGAAACGGATTTTAAGCTGATCACAGCCGTAGCAGAGGAATATGTCAGAGAGATTTTCTGTCGTTTGCGTGAGCACGGTTATGACGCTGATACGATGAAGCTGTATGTTACCGGCGGTGGAGGTTGCCTAATCGAACATTTTTATAGGGGTGACACCAAAAACATCGTTTTTATAGAAAATATCTGCGCCGCCGCACAGGGCTATGAATACTTAGCCGAAAAGCAGCTGATGGCAGGCAAGAGCTATGAGTGATGTTCACCGCCTGACAATTCGGCTAAATCCTCACGATGACAAGGAGAGGTCGATCATATCATTTCTTGACTCGCTCGACAGTAAGAAATATAAATCCAAAAACAGCTTTGTTATTGAAGCGCTGGATCACTATATTTCTTATCTTTCGGGCGGCAACAATAAGCTGTTAGATGATATACGGCAGATTTTCCGTGAGGAAGTGCAAGTATCGCACTCTGTACAGCCTGCTCATACAAACGAATGGAATCCGCAATTAAGCGAAGAAGAAAGCAAAGAGAACGAGCAAAATGTGCTCGTCGATCTTGAGATGTTCGGTTGACGTCAAAGTGCTGTCATTTTCAAGGAAAGAAACTGATTATGACAGCATAATGATGTCAAAGCAATCAAATCAAAAGAGAAAGAAAATATTACCGTATAAGGCACAGCAGAACGGTAAAAATTCCACTCCGCAGCTGTGTCTTATACTGTAGCAAGCAGGGAATTTGTACGGCAAATTCCAAATACAACAGCCCCAAAGCGGTTGTAAATCTTTAGGGACACCCTAACACCCGAAGAAAGAAGGTATATTATTGAACGATAAAAAAGCAAGAATCGAACTGCGAGTTACGCAGTCCGAGAAAAAGAAGATAGCCCGGCTCGCCGAGAGCTGCGGCTTATCTCAATCCGAATATGTCAGACAAAGGACATTGGGCTATGCACCGAGGACGGTGCAACCTGATGTCTTTTTTGATTTCTATCAAATGCTCTGCCGCTTGTGTGATAAGGTCGCCGATAAGGTATCTCCGGATACTGAGCAAAGTCTGCTTGAAGTCGTAGACGAAATTCAACGACAGCTTTTGTTGCCAGTAAAATCTACCGCCAAGCAAATCCGTGAGGAGGTAGCGACGTGGCAACCACAGGCTTCTGGCCCGTCAAAGGACGGTTAAAGGATGTTATCAATTACGCTCAGAATCCCGACAAAACTATCGAGCGCAAATATCTTGATGATGACTTAGCTGCCACTCTCAATTACGTTGAGAACGGCGACAAGACAGACAAAACAATGTACGTCAGCGGTATTAACTGCCCGAAAAAGCGAGCCTATGAGCGTATGATGACAACTAAGCGGCGGTTCGGCAAGCTTGGCGGCAATGTGGCGTATCACGGCTATCAGAGCTTTCAGGCAGGAGAAGTCATGCCCGAAGAAGCGCACCGAATCGGCGTAGAAACTGCCCGCCGTATGTGGGGCGATGAATATGAGATAGTCGTTACGACACATTTAAATACCGACCATCTTCATAATCATATTGTCGTAAATAGTGTGTCCTTCCGCACAGGGCGAAAGTTTGAGAATCATATCTCCGATCACTACAAGCTGCGTGAGATTTCCGACGAGGTATGTCGTGAGTATGGTAAATCCGTTCTTGAAAACGCTCCGTTCTACGGCGGCGATAAAGTGTATTGGATACGGAAAAGCGGACAGCTGCCGCATAAGGATATGCTTCGTAAGGACGTTGATGAAGCGCTTGCGAATACCTGTAATCCGGTGGACTTTGAAGTGTACCTGCGTTCTCTCGGTTACAAGTTTGTGAGGAACTTCAAATATGAGCATCCGTCGGTTGTTGCTCCCGATTGGCAAAAACCTGTGAGAATAAGCAGTCTCGGTAAGGATTATTCCAGACAAGCTATCTTAACTCGCCTGCGCACTCAACACGAGGACAGATACTTTATGGATTTCTACACGCCGAGACCTGTAGTCCGCAGAACGTCGTTGATTTTGGTTATACGAAATTACGAAAAGGAGCATACGCCTGACTTGATTACCTCGCTGTTTGAGTTGATTATAACTATCGCTAAGATCTGCACGGGCTCGAATATCAAGAAAGCCGATTACCGTCCGCTGTCGCCTGATTTGAGAGCAGAAATTATCAACCTTGACCGAACGCTCGAAGAATACCATTTCCTCTGCGATCAATTCATTAACTCTGTGGAGGATTTTGTAGAGTGCAAAGCAGAGATTGTTGGGAAGATTGAGAATTATGAAGCCGAACGGCAGCAACTCCGCAACCGAATCCGCAGGGCAAAATCACCCGAAGAAGATAATTCTCTTAAAGAACAATGCAGAGAAATCACAAAAAAGCTAACACCCTTGCGCAAGCAGCTCATCATCTGCGAGCGCATTGAAAACAAAGTGCCTCGACTCCGTGCTTTGATAGAACAGGAAAAGCAGCTGGAGCAAGGCAGATACAAGTACAAATATTATCACCAAAATAAATCAAAACAAAGGAGTTATGAACGATGACCAATATATCAATCAACAAACTACACGAATTCAGAGACCACCCTTATCAGGTGCTCGACAACAAAGAAATGAATAGCTTAATCGAGAGCGTTCAACAGCAGGGCATTATGACGCCGTTGATCGTCCGACCGCTTGAAGGTACAACAGATGAGTATGAAATCATATCCGGACACCGCCGCTTCCGTGCGGCGCAGAAGGCAGGGCTTACAGAAGTTCCTGCCTTTATTCGTCCCGTCAGCCGTGACGAGGCGGCGATTATGGTGGTGGACAGCAATATACACAGGGAGCACATTCTACCGTCGGAAAAGGCTTTTGCCTATAAGCTGAAAGCCGAAGCACTAAAGCGTCAGGGACAGCGAACTGATCTCACTTCGGGACAAATTGTCCCGAAGTCTGACGAAAACCGAGCGACTGCATTTATCGGTGAACAATCAGGTGAAAGCTACAAAACCGTACAGCGTTATATTCGCTTAACAAATCTTATCCCCGAATTGCTAAACCTGATGGATGAAGGCAAGATCGCTTTCTCTGTCGGCGTGGAGCTGTCATATCTCTCACCCGAAATCCAGCGTGATTTATTTACAATAATTGAGCGGGATGATCATACCCCGTCTTACTCACAGGCTTATCGTCTGCACAAAGCGTTTAATAGCTGTTCTCTAACGAAAGAAGGTTTGGAGCTTGTGATGTCGGAGGAAAAGGCGAATCAACGTGAAACGCTGAAAATCCCAATGGACAAGGTAAGAAAATACGCTCCGAGAGCCACCGACAATCAGCTTGAAGATTTTGTCCTCAAAGCCTGCGATTATTACCAACGCTATCTCAAGCGACAGCGTGACCGTGAAAGATGAGGTGAGCCTATTGAACAATGAATTGCAAACGGCGGAATACTCGGAAGAAGCGTTAACGCTCCTCGCAAAAGCATTCGTTCCCGATATCATCGAGTTTTATAACAGCGAGTACGGCAAACAGTATTACGAGAAGTGGCTAAAGGCTCACCCTGAATATCAGGATGGGAAACAGATTGCGTAAATTTGACACAATCGACTGTTTTCTACAAATCCTGTAAAATATAATCAATAAAGCTCTCCGTCATCTCGGCGGAGAGCAAAGGAGGTCATTTATGAATGTAGTAATCTACGCCCGATTCTCGAGCCATAGCCAGACCGAGCAATCCATCGAAGGTCAGTTAAAGGTTTGCTACGAATATGCGGAGCAAAATCATTATACAGTTGTCGGTGAATACATAGACAGGGCTATGAGCGGAAAATATGATAATCGTGCAGAGTTTCAGCGTATGATTTCCGACAGCGATAAGCACACCTTTGAGGGCGTGTTGGTGTATCAGCTTGATCGCTTTGCTCGTAACCGCTACGACAGCGCAATCTACAAAGCCAAGCTAAAAAAGAACGGTGTGAGGGTGTTATCGGCAAAAGAGAATATCACCGATGACGCATCGGGCATCCTCGTCGAAGGCGTGTTGGAGAGTATGGCGGAGTATTATTCCGCCGAGCTTTCTCAGAAGATCCACCGAGGAATGGAAATCAACGCGCAAAAGTGTTTGTCCAACGGCAGCAATCCCGGCCTTGGCTTCAAGGTTGATTCGGAGCGTCGCTTTTATGTTGATGAGGAAGAAGCACAAATCGTGCGTGAGATTTTTGAACGATATGCAAGCGGTGAAACAAAGGCAGAAATCGTAAAGGACTTGAAACGCCGCCAAGTCAAAACTTCACTTGGTAACGATTTCACTTATAACAGCCTCAGCCGTATGCTGAGCAATAAACGATATATAGGAGTTTATATGTATAAGGGGCAGGAAACGCCGGGCGGTATGCCGAGGATTTTAGACGACGATTTGTTTTACAAGGTTCAGGATATACTGGACAAAAACAAGAAGGCTCCAGCCAGAACGCACGGCGAGGGTGAGTATCTGCTGACGACAAAGCTGTTTTGCGGTCATTGCAAGAATATGATGGTCGGCTACGGCGGTACAAGTAAAACCGGCAAACAGTATCACTATTACATCTGCAAGGAAGCCCGAAAGAAACGCTGTGATAAAACAATCGTCGGCAAAAAGAAAATTGAGGACAGAGTGATTGCAGAATGCTTGAAATTGCTTACCGATGATAACATTAAGTTTATTGCCCAAAAGGTAGCCGAGGAATGCAGCAAGAGTCCAGATAACTTGACGGTCAAGCAGTTAAAGAAAGCTATCCGAGAAGCGGATATCGCCATTGAAAACCTGTGGAGAGGTATTGAGCAAGGACAGTCCGTGCCAATGCTGACAGAACGCCTTAACAAACGTCAGGCTGAAAAAGATGCGCTTGAAGAACAGCTCGCCATTGAAGAGAACAAGCGGATATGCCTTTCGGAAGCACAGATACTCGCATTCCTCAATTTTGTCTGCGAAATGCCGCTTGATGATGTCAATAAACGCAGAGCCATCATTAACATTCTTGTTCATTCGGTGTATCTTTACGATGACCATTTTACACTGATAATCAACGCCAGTAAGAAATCGATGAGCATTGATGACATACCGTTAGAGGAAATTGAAGAAGCCTTTAACTCCGATAAAACCTGCACGGAGCAGTGTTCGACTATAACGTCGCCTGCTCCACCAACTCGGTCACGATTGCATATGCAGTTGTGACTTTTTCTGTTTATGATAATTCCCATAGCTATGTAGGTAACTTTGTTGTAATGGTTCGGTACAATGTTAAAAAACGATAAAAAGCAGAGAGCTTTCGGACTCTCTGCTTTTGTTTGTGTGTGGCTTGTATTTTTGTAGCAAAATGAATTTGTTGTTAATCGGTGTAAGTAACCTTTTTATCTAATCAAAAAAGTAGAAATTATACAGGGTTATTAAACCCTTACATTGTATGATGTTACATAAATTTCAAAATAACTTAAATAACATATGTGAGATTGTAATAACTTTTTCATTGTTCAATAACCCCATATGGACAAAAATAAATATTAAGACTTGGGTTTGCAGAAGTTAGCCGACTATCAGCAAAGGGGAATCTTCATTCTTACTATCCTAAAAGGAACTAATATATATAATCTCTGCTATAATGGCATTACCCTAGTTTGTCATAATTTTAATTTTATATTTATTACAATTATTAATATTGGCAATAAATTGGTCTCACATATGATAGAACTTGAATTTTACTACAATTATAATCAAATTTACATTATATATTCTTAAAATACAAATTTTAAACTTTTCAATCTATTTTTCATTTCATCAATTATTATTTTTTCCTCGTAATGAGTAGCTGAAAATGTAACAGAGAATCTTAAATAATGTCCACAATCATCCCAAGGAACAACTGAAATGTTTGCATTTAATAAAATATATCTTGCAACCTCTAATGCAGTATTGAATTTAACTCCTTCTTCTGTTCCAGTTGGAATTTTCACATAAGAATAGAAAGTACCTTTTGGCTCTACACAATTAAATCCAACTTCATTGAGTGCTTCAATTAGCATTTTAAATCTTCTTGAATATTTATTAACTGTATTTTCTGTAATCCATCTATTATTAAGAGCAAAAGCACCTGCTTTCTGTATCGCGCGAAATTGACCCGAATCTGTATTATCTTTGACTACACCATATGCAGAAACAATTTTTTCATTTCCGACTAAAAAACCTAATCTCCATCCAGTCATATTAAAAGCTTTTGATAAAGAATGAATCTCTACACCTACATCTATAGCTCCATCAACCGATAAGAAACTTAGAGGTTTAACATCATTATATGTAAGCGCTGCATATGCCGCATCATGAATTACAATAATGTTATTCTTTTGGGCAAATTTTACGACATTTTCAAAGAATTCTTTTGTTGCCACTTGTCCTGTTGGATTATTAGGATAATTAATATATAATAATTTCGTTTTTTCTAAAACTTCCCTCGGGATTTCCGAAAAATCCGGATAAAAATTATTTTCCTCCTTAAGAGGCAAATCATAAATCTTCCCACCCAAATATTTTGCATGAGTTGCCAGGACGGGGTATCCAGGAATAGTATTTAGCACATAATCTCCAGGATTAATAAAACAAGAAGGAAGCATTGCAAGAATTGGTTTACTACCAATACCGTGAATTACATTATTAATTGTCAAGTTTGATATACCAAAAACTTCCTCCATATATTTTATTGCTGCATTTTGAAATTCAGGAATTCCATTATCAGAATAGAATCTATTTTCGGGTTTGCCTGCTTCAATAGATAACATATTAACAACTTTATCATCAGCGGCCCAATCAGGTTCACCCACTCCCATATCAATTAATTTAAAATTATTTGAATGCTTTTTCTCAGCTTCTTGCTTCCATTTCTTTATTAAAGCGAATTTATAAACTTCATTATTTATTCCAAATTCTTTTCCACCAATTCTTTGAGCAAATAAATTCTGTATTTCCACTTTAGTCACTCCTTTTATTTATTTATTTATTTACCAATATATCATATGTCAATTATTTAGTCAACATAAAATTTATGAACCAGCACTTTCATAAGACCTAATGCCTCTGTTCCACACAATCACTCCAACAACCATCATCACAATTGCGATTAACACCGTCATACCAATGTTAAATAGTGGGTTTTCGCCCGAAAGGATATAATACGCAGGATAAAAAGCCGTAAACGCGAACGGAATAATGTAAGTAATTATGTTTCTTACAATATTTAAATTTCTGTAAAACCTGTCTGCTATTTCCTTGATTTTCTGATAGTTCTCTTTAAGCTTTTCATCATTCTCAAGAATTTGCTTTGCTTGAAAATAATCCATTGTTTTACCTACAGGATTCAGTTGCATCCTAATTGTTTTTTGAACTGAATTTCTGTGTGTAAGATGCGATATTTTTTTATGCTCTTGCATAAAATATTAGCTCTCCTTTCGTGTTTAAAGTTATTTTTTGTTGTCTACAATAAAACTAATAATCTACCAAAGTAGAAATTACAAAACTCACAGCACTTACAACATTAATTTTTATATTAGTTTATTGTAAGGGCATTTGTTTTGTTAATTGAATTTTACCACATTTAAACAATAAAATACAATTATTATTGCCTACAAACTTATTCATATTTCTTTGTACAATATAACAGATACATATGTAATTATAAACAAATAATAATAGTGCTTTTTATAATGCCTATTCTTACACTCTTTTTCGATTTATGCAAAAATGCACTCACAGACTTTTGATAAGAAAAAGGCTTTGACCTTTTACAGTCAAAGCCTCATACTGCCATGCCAATGTCTTGGGTTTATTAAGTTTTATCATACTGCCTTATAAAACCTTGGCATATTCCGTGGCAGTATTTTTGTTTAAATTTCGTTTGGATTTTTACTTTATCATTTTTAAAAATTCCTGTTTTGTCAAAAGCTTTGCAAAGCCGTAGTCACGACATATTTTTTGGCAAATCCTTTTTGTTTCATCGTCCATACCGCAGTCAAGGCAAATTACACAGTCATTTCTTCCTCTGCTTATCCATTTTACCTTTGCGGCAGCACTTCGCAAAATATATTCGGCATTTTCACATTTTCCGCTGACGGGAGCAACAAACATAACGGTATTATTTTTTCTGTTACGAAAGAGAAAAAATGTTAATTCACGGACAAATGTACAAATTCCGATTACGGCAAAAACAACAAGAAAAACAGCCGATACAACATTCATGTAATTCACCTCAGTACATTTTATTGCAGATGTTTCAAAGTGTGCGGTATAAATCCGCAAAATGCAGAAACAATATAAAAAGCGGCTAATCCGCAAAAATGAATGAGGAGAATGAATACTATGGAAAACAATGCATATTGTAACCAAAGCATTATGTGCTCGGTAACAAACTGTAAGCATCACAACAGCACAAAGGACTACTGTTCGCTTGAAGCAATTAAGGTCGGAACTCACGAGGCAAATCCGACTGTTTGTCAGTGTACGGACTGCCAGAGCTTTGAAGCAAAGTGCAGCTGCAAGTAATTTGATTTGAAGCTTACACCCTCAGCCCCTCGGACTGGGGGTGTTTTGGCTTTAAAAGGGGATGGATTTGTGAAAATTTTTTCATCGGTGATTTTTCAGATTGCGGTTTTGTTTTCGTTTATATTTATCGGTTTTACAATCCGACAGGGCGGATTTTTGCCGGAAAATTCAGCCGAAATTTTTTCAAAGCTTGAGAACAGAATTCTTATGCCCGCCGTTGTAATTAACACATTCCGCACCAATTGTACAGTAAAAAACATAAGCGAAAAATGGGTGTTCATTGCCTACAGCACGGGGGTGCTGCTGTTTTGCATTGCAACGGGATTTGTTGCGTCAAGGTTTCTCGGAAAAACGGAATATCTGAAAAAGGTGTACCGCTATTCAATTTCCGTTTCAAATTTCGGGTTTGTCGGAACTGCAATGGTGTCGGGAATATACGGCGCAGAAAGTATGGAGCTTTTCGACTATCTTATGTTCACTTTACCGCTTAATCTGTTTACTTATTCAATAGGAATTGCGTGGCTTGTGCCGAACGGACACGGCAAATTTTCAATGAAAAATTTTGTTAATCCGATTTTTGTTTCAATTTTTATCGGAGCAATTCTCGGTTTATTGCCGATTCCGAAATTCAGACTTGTTACAACAATAATCAATTCAACCGCCGCCTGTATGTCTCCGATTGCAATGATTCTGACAGGCTTTGTAATAGGCGGCTACAGCTTTGCAAATCTTTTCGGCAAATGGCAGACCTATGTTGTTGCAGGAATCCGCCTTGTGTTTCTGCCAACGGTTTCGGTGCTTGTGTTAAAGCTTTTTAACGCACCTCAGGAGGCAGTTGTTGCAACACTTTGCGCAAATGCAATGCCGCTTGGACTTAACACGGTAATCATTCCGTCAGCCTACGGAAAAAGTCCTGATGACGGTGCAAGCATGGCGCTTGTGTCACAGCTGACGGCAGTTTTTACAATACCGATTTTGTTCTATATTTTGCTTTAACCCTTGATTAATTCCCACTCCATTGGTACAATATAGGTATAAAAATTTTGGAGGTTTGATTATGGAATTATCTGAGGCTTTAAATAACAGAAAAAGCACAAGACATTATATAGATAAAAAGATTGAAAAAAGCCTGCTTGACGAAATGCTTTCGGCGGCAAATCTTGCTCCTTCGTGGAAGAACTCGCAGACGCCGCGCTTTTATGTTGCAACAGGCGAGAAAAGTAAGAATGCCGTAAGAGAGGCACTCCCTGAATTTAACAGAAAAAATTCAGAAAATGCGTCTGCATATATCGTGACAACAGTTGTTCTCAACCGTTCGGGTTTTGACAAAGACGGTACTGCCGTGACTGAAATCGGCAACGGCTGGGGATATTATGATCTCGGCCTTAACAATATGGCACTTTTGCTAAAGGCAACCGAACTCGGCATTTCAACCCTTGTTATGGGTATCCGTGACGGTGAAAAACTCAGAAAAGAATTTGACATTCCCGAAACAGAGGCTGTTGTCAGCGTTATCGCAGTTGGTTACACTGATTCCGAAATCGTAAGACCAAAGAGAAAATCTGTTGAGGATTTTGCAAAATTTTATGAGGACTGAGAGGTTTACATAATGAGTGAATTTATTGAAAAACTGAAATCAAGAAGAAGCGTCCGCAGCTTTAAGTCTGAAATGCCGCCAAAGGAAGTTATTGACGAAATCATTTCCGCAGGTCTGTATGCACCGTCAGGAATGAACAGACAGCCGGTTATTATCGTTGCCGTTACAAACAAAGAAATGCGTGACAGGCTTTCAAGAATGAATGCTGAAATTATGGGAAAAGATGTTGATCCGTTCTATAACGCTCCCGTTGTTCTGATTGTGCTTGCCGATAAAGCAGCTCCTACATATCTGTATGACGGTACTCTTGTAATGGAAAATCTTATGCTTGCCGCCCATGATGAGGGACTCGGAAGCTGTTGGATTCACCGTGCAAAGGAAGAATTTGAAAGCAAAGAGGGCAAAGAAATTCTCAAATCACTCGGTATTGAGGGTGACTATGAGGGTATCGGTCACTGCGTTATCGGTTATGTGAACGGTGGATATCCCAAAACTTCACCGAGAAGAGAAAACCGTGTTTTTTATGTTGAATGAGGGAATTTGTTTTTGAAAGGATTGAACAAGGTTGACTTTGCAACAGTTGAAATATGTTGTCACCGTTGCCCGCACAGGCTCAATGAGTGAAGCGTCAAAAGAACTTTTTATTTCCCAACCGGGACTTACAACATCAATTCGTGAGTTGGAAACGGAAATGGGCATAAAGATTTTTACACGCACAAACAAGGGCGTTGTAACTTCAAACGAGGGTGAAAGATTTCTCGGTTATGCACGACAGGTTCTTGAACAGGCAAGCCTGCTTGAGGGAGTGTATAAGTCGGGAACAAAGGTAAAGCAACAGTTCTGCGTTTCAACCCAGCACTACTCGTTTGCAGTCAATGCATTTGTTGATCTTATCCGACGGTTTGCAGGCGAGGAGTACGATTTTTCACTTCGTGAAACCGAAACCTACGAAATTATTGACGATGTTGCAAAGATGAAAAGCGAAATCGGAATTCTTTATCTCAACAGCTTTAACAAAGATGCGCTGATGAAAATTATAAAATCAAAGTCGCTGACATTCACCGAGCTTTTTACGGCAAAGCCTCATGTGTTTGTATCAACCGACCATCCGCTTGCAGACAAAAAATCCGTTACAATGGAGGAGCTTGCCGATTATCCGTATCTCTCGTTTGAACAGGGGGAGCATAATTCTTTCTATTATTCGGAAGAAATTTTCAGCACGGTTGAGCGTACAAAAAATATCAGAGTGACAGACAGAGCAACACTGTTCAACCTTTTAATCGGACTCAACGGCTACACAGTTTGCAGCGGTGTAATCGACAATGAGCTTAACGGTGATAATATAACCGCAATCCCCCTTGATGAAGAGGGCAATATGAAAATCGGTTATATCGAAAATAAAAAGATTCTGCACAGTAACCTTGCCGAGGCATATATTGATGCCATTAAAAATTATATAAAATGAAATACGGAGCAGTACAGACTAAATTCTGTTACTGCTCCGTTTTGTTATGCTTAATAAAATCAATCCTTGCGTTTTGAACTGAATTTGTATGATATAAGGTTGAGGATAAGGAAAATTAAGATTGTACCGATTGAGTACATCATCATAAATGTGAAATCCACTTCGTTTCCAAACATATTAAGTTTTATTGCAAATGCCTTTTCCGCCTCTGTTGCAAACATTCCGTGGTCTGCTCCTGCGAGTGAGGTCGAAATATCGTTAATGCACGGACTGACAAGCACATTTCTTATCATAGCCGCAATGTGTGAGCCGGGGATAAGATTTACAAATGTCTGAACTCCGTCCGAAAACTGGCTGACGGGAATGTATGCGCCGATTACAAAACCGATTGCAACCGAAATAAGTGTGTTGAATGCGGCATAGGTTGAATTCTTTTTGAAGAATGACGCAACAAACATAAGAATAAGTATAGCCGAAACAGAGCCTAAAATCACAAGTCCGTATAATTTTAAAAGCTCTGTAAATTCGGGAAAGCTTGAACCCGATATGCACGAAAATGCGATGCCTGCCGTCAGCAAAATTGCGCTGATTACAATTGTGTTTACAACCGCACCCGAAAAGTAGGAGAGAACAACCGTACTGCCTTTTACGGAAGAAGCGTTGTAGTCGTAGTCAATCTTGTTCTGCTTGTCGGAAATCATTACCGAAAGCGAGTTCATTGCAACCGTAACAACAGATGTTCCGATAACGCCCGATACAAGCCATGAATTTACAAGTGCGTTAATCAGATTGTCCTCTGTTTTGATGTTGAAGCCGTCAAGCATTGAAGTCATTGAATCTACATAATTCTGTTTAAGAAACAAAAGATATAATCCGAGTATGATAATCTGCGTCATCATTGAGAAGATAATTGCGGTTTTGTCCTTTAAATATACCTTTATATTTCGTTTTGTCATACCCTTGTATGAGCAAAGTGTTCTTTGAAATTTCATATCAGTCACCCAGCCTTTTACCTGTTACGGTCAGAAACACATCGTCCATATTGCCTTTGATAATCTCAAAATCGACAATTTCAGTATGTTTGTTTGTGATTTCAAGAGCCTGTCTGCTGTTTTTGATTTTGATTTTATACGCATCTCCGACTCTTTCAAATTCGAGATTATCGGCCTTGAGAAGATTATCGTTTTCAGAATTTTCTTCCGTGTACCAAACAAGGCTGTTTGACGAATAATCTTTTTTGAGATTATGCGGAGAATCGTTGGCAACAATTTTGCCCGAATCAATAATCACCACATTGTCGCAGTCAACTGTTTCTTCCATATAGTGGGTTGTGAGGAATACCGTAAGTCCTGTTTCTTTGCGAAGATTGTGGATGATTTCCCACACCTGCAGCCTTGTTTTCGGGTCAAGTCCCGTTGTAGGTTCGTCAAGGAACAGGAGCTTCGGTCGGTTAATAAGCGCCCTTGCAATGTCAACCCGTCTGCGCTGGCCACCGCTCAATGTGCCGTATTTTCTTTTGAGAATTTCCGAAAGGTCAAAGGTTTGTGTAAGGCTTTCAATTCTTTTGGCGATTTCTTTTTTGTTGAGTCCGTAATATGACGCTCTCGATTCAAGATTTTCTTTAACGGTAAGCTGTTTGTCAAGTACAGAACCCTGAAAAACAATTCCGATAAGCTCCTTGATTTTGTTCTTTTCTTTGTCAAGGTCATATCCGCCGATTTTAACATTGCCCGATGTTTTTTCAAGCACCGTACAAAGAATGTTGATTGTGGTTGATTTGCCTGCGCCGTTAATTCCGAGAAATGCGAAAAACGAACCTTCTTCAACCGTGAATGATATATCATTTACTGCGTGAACATCTTTATAATTCTTTACAAGATTTTTAACTTCGATTATGTTACTCATTAAAAATCCCCTCCTTCTGTCAACATAGTAGCACCTTGCAATTCAAAAGAAAAGCAATTTTAGCTGTGTTGCAAAAAGAGGGGAGTAAGTTGCGATTTTGTATGTCAAAATGCAGTTATTCGTCCTGATAATCCTCGTCAGTGTTAAATCTTTTGAGCGATTCATTAATTGACTTTGCCGTGCTTGTCCGTGTAATGTAGCTGAAAAGGAATGTCAGCAGATACACGGCGGTAAACATTGCAAAAACCAAAAGCGCCATAGGAAAATTCTTGTACCAACCAAGCAAAAATCCCTCGGTCATAACAATTGCCTGAATAAGGCAGAAATGAATGACAATTCGTATGCGAGCCTGCAGTTTGGTGGGTTCTTCTTTAAAGTAAAAAAGCAGAGTCGGAATTGAAGTTACCGCACCTGTTCCCATTACAACCCACGGAAAATCTGGGGGATAATATTCGATTAACGCAATTGAATTTGCAAGGCTTACAACAAAAAGCATTGCAACCGTGATTATGAAAAAGTCCTTTATGACTTCCTTTATAATTTCTTTTAAAGAATCATTCATAACAATACCTCACATTCCAAGCTTTTTCTTCAAGGTCGGCACATACTGCCTTGAAATAATTGCCGTTTCACCGTTTACAAGCTTTGCCTCAAAACGGCTGTTGACAGACGGTGACACGGAACGGATTTTACCGATATTCAGTATCATCGACTTTGAACATCTGAAAAATTTTGTTCCTTTTAAAATTTCCTCAAGCTCATACAGCTTTTGTTTGGTTTCATAAATATTGTTTTTGCAGTATATAAAGGTTTTGTTGTCAACCGATTCTATGTAGAAAATTTCCTTCGTGTCAAGCTTGAACATCTCGCCGTCTTTTGATGCAAGAAGAAAACTTTTCTGCCCCTTAATGCTGTTTGCAAGCGACATAACCTCGTCGCTGATTTCATGACAGCAAATAATAATTTCTTCCCGTTCCTCAATCCCAACCTGACGGATTGTAACATTAAACATCGCATTCCCTCCGTTCATCAACCATTTTACCATATCAAAAAGGAAATTAACAGTACCGAACCCTAACTTGCAAAATTATGTCGGTAAATTACAATTTTTTGTTGACAAAAAAATTTTTTTAAATATAATAGAAATTGAATAATACTATTATTGAAAACAAAATATATAAAGAGGTGTAGCAATGAATTTATACGAAAAAGAAATTATTGAAAGACTTTTACAGGTTGATAGAGATATGGCGTTGATTGATACCTCTGATGATGTCTACACCTGTGTTATTGCAGGCGGAAGTGCTCTTGTATTAATGAAGAAAATTTACAGATCAACACACGATATTGATTCAATTGATGCAAGTGATGAAATAAAACAGCTTTTAGAACTGTACAATATAAATATGAATGTAAATGCTTATAGAATAAATTTTCCTGAAAACTATCTTGAACGAATTGTAAAGGTTAATATACCAACAAAGAAAGTTAATTTTTACACTCTGTCACTTGAAGATTTGGTAGTGTCAAAATTGTGTGCAATGCGAGGAAAAGATATAGAGGATATCGAAAATGAGTTAGTTTACAATTCCTTAGATTGGGATTTGCTCGATAGACTTGTTGATGATGTTTGTTATGGAATGTTGACTGATTTTGATAAAAATATTCTTTTAGAACATTATAAAGATTACAAGGAGAGGTTTAAATGAGAGCGTTGACATTTAAAGGATATCTTCTTTCACAACTGCAGGAATTGTCGGGAGTGGGCGGAACATCGTTGTACTCGTTTTCAAAACTTGCCGCAAATAATTTTCGCCTTAAAGATGCTTTATGCCTTTATCTTATGATGTTTACCGATAAAAATTTAAAGAATAAACTTCTTAAAAAGTACGACTATCTTAATGACGGTTGCGAAAAACTTTCGGGAATTACGGACAATAATGTTGAAAAATATGTTTCCAAAAAAGAATTAAGCGAGTACAAAACAATCTATAATAACTACCTTTACAGATTAAACAAACACAATAATGAAACAAAAATCAAAAATTTGATGTATAAAAAAATCTGTGAAGTTAAACAGCAAAAGTGTATTACAAACTACCGCATTTATAAGGAATTGAACCTTAATGCAGGTAATGTCAATTCTTTTCTCAAATACGGCAACACTGATAAATTGAGTGTTGAAACAGTAAGAAAAGTTCTTACATTTATTAATGAATATTAATAAAAATATATTGACAATATAATATTGCAATGATATAATCAGCTAAACAAAAAGATTAACATTGCATTGCTTTTGAGAGGTGTTGTTTATGTTTTGGTTAGTTTTCTGGATTTTGGTGTGTGTTGCAATTCTTGCTTATGGAATTCGCAGAATGGCAAATCACGATTATCGTTTTGGCTCGGGACTTTTCAAGAGCAGTGAATATAATCTTGACGAAAAGGACGAGTTTGTCGATAAGGATTATTATGACAAAAAGAATCTTTTTAAATAATATAAAGCAAAATCTAAGGCTCTTGAGTTGTTTTCAAGAGCCTTTTGTTGTGTAAAAACGCTCCCGTATTGTACGGGAGCATTTCTTATTTTATTGCCTTTATGAACTTGTAATACGGCTTTTTGATGCGAGGGAGATTATTGTAAATTTCTTCAATGGAATTATAGTAAGCGTTTTCAATAATCTTCAGTTCATCATCGCTTATCGTGTGATTGCTGAACCTCGCCTTTTCGTACACGGATTTCACTTCATCTGTAATCAGAAGATGCGAAATTTTCGTTAGATTTTTAAGTTCTTTATAAATGCAGATTGCCCGTTTATTGTTTCTGCCTGTTTCAAATCTTTGTTTTCTCTTTTTGATAATGATAATTCTTCTTGAGAAAATTGCGATTAAAGCAAGGGCAACAATTCCCAATGACATCATAGCGATTGTAAATCCGTTAAATTCAAATGAAGATTTAATGTCATTTTTCGGCTTTGTGCTGTGAGAAACCGTGCCGTTTGTCGGAGCAGTCGGTGCTGTTGTCGGTTCAACGGTTGTTGGCTGAGTTGTGTCCGTACTGCCGCCGCTTGCTCTTTGAGAGCCGACATACCTTGCCGGCTGAAACGATGACGGTGTACATTCAAGCGGAATCCAACCCGCCGTATCGCTGTAATATTCAACCCAAGCGTGAGCGTTGTCGGTTGTTACGGTCACGGTTTGATTTGCGTATGCGGTTGCATAGTAGCCTGTAACATATCGTGCCGGAATCCCGAGTTCCCTCAGCATAAGCGTACCGGCCGTGGCAAAATGAACACAATATCCCGTGTCGCTCTCGTTGAGAAACCAAGTTGCAAAATCTTTGCCCGACGGCATTTTCGGAGTTTTGAGTGAATAGGTTTTACTGTTTGAAATATAGTTCTTTACCATTTCAATCTTTTTGGAAACGGTAATCTCCGAGTCGAGAAAGCCCTCTTGCTCTGCAATTCTACGAAATTCAATTTGTGTTGTTCTCGGAATTTCAAGATAGGTGTCATACACAAATGCTTTGTAATCTTCCGCTTCGGCTGAATTATTGTATCTGTATGTGTTTTCGGCATAAAACGGATAGTGCGAATAATTAAATTCGTTTTTATCAGTATCGTTTTTTACGCACACATCGGCAACCGAATTGAGATTGTCGGGTAGACTTTCCAAAAAGTAGGGAACATAGGCAATCTTACTTTTATTCAGCATATGAACTCTTGTATCGGTTAAAGCGTTGTTTCCGATTGTTGCCGTAAACGGTACGAAATCCTGCGGATATCTTGCGGCATTATTGTCGGAAATGATACTCCATGTATTGTCACTGTAGTCGGCATATGCTGTGCCTTTGAGATAAATATTACCGCCAACTGCCGAAGTGACCGTCATAACAGGTGTATGCGTCTGCGTCAGCGGAGAAATATCGTTGAGATTTTCTTTTTCTTCAAGTGAACCTTTGATTTCATTAAGGTTTTTTTCTGCGGTAGTTTTTCGTCCGTCATCAATATTAAAGCTGTTTTCAATGCTCTGCAAAAGGTTTTCCTGCCAGTCAAATCGCTCATATTTTTCAATCGGATTGAACGCAAGCAAAATTGCCATCACAACAAGCATTGTTCCGAATGAAATTGCCGCAATCACACCGCCCTGTGACGGTCTGAATTTGCGTGTGTTCTTTGAAATGTACAAGGCAATAAGACTTGCAATTGCAATAAAAAGACAAACGAGCGACGGAAGAGTGTTTACAAGAATGAAGCAGGGGACAAGCAGTACCATTGACAGCAATGACGGAATCAAAATACGCTTGTATCGTATCAGGCTGATTGTAAAAACTGCACTCAGTATTGCCGAAATAAATACAAAAAGTCCTGTTGCGCTTGTGCCGAGGGTATCTCCCAAAATGATTTTGTTCTGTACGGGAAGATACTGCGAAAGCAGTTTTAAAGCCTGAGTAATAACATAACTCAATTGTTCAAGTATGCTTTCAAGTGAAAACAGCAGAGTGAATACAAAAACAATCATAGTGATTGCTACGCTGATAAACAGCACACCCGACTTTTTGACAAGGGAGGCAAGCAATCCGTAAATTGTGCAGAAAATTGCCGTAGGAATTACTATGATGTACCATTCTGTTTTTATATCAAAAGAGGTGACAAGACAGTAAAACAGGCTTGAAATCAATGTTATGCAGAGAAGAATGTCAATCGTAAAGCTTGTTTTGTTTTTCATAACAAGTCAACCTCCTCACGATCGGCAAATATACTATAATGCTGAAAATCATTTGTGTCGGCAACAAAGCTGCTTTCCGTGTTTAGATAGAGTGTGGAAAAATAGTTTAATATATCGCTTTCGCATCTTATCTCAAAAGGATTGCCGTTCCTGTCACAGGCAAAGCAAATGCCTATGCTCTTAATCATATATCGGCAGACATACATCAGCTTTGCAAAAACGACATCATTTTCGTCTGCATTATCTCCGAAAAAAGGCATTATAAGACAGTTCTTGATTATCGGAACATTCGGTTCTTTGACAATCAAATCGTCACTTTTTGACGAAAGCTTCCAATGAACATTGCTCAGACTGTCACCGTGACGGTATTCACGAAGCTCATAAATTTCGCTGTTGCCGACAGGCTTAGGCTTGTACTCCGTAACCGTGAAATTACTGCTGTCGGGGATAATTTTCGGTTTTTGTTGTTTTGGAAGAACACGAACAAAGCTACGCTTTTTAATCCTGATCGGAAGGAAAAATATACCGAGCATATCGTAAACTTTACCGTTTTTGCATACAATGTCAAGCTGTCCGCAATGCTGTGTAAGACTGTTGCATTGTCTGATTAACGGCTTTGTAAATGTACCCGAAAATCTGATTTTTATGTTTTCGCAAAGATTTGCTGTAAGGTTGGTTGATTTTATGTTCAGCGTGAGCATAGGGCAGAAGAGCGGTTTCTTCTTCTTGCCTGATATTGCAATGTAAAACTCATCCTTGATAAAAATATTTTCTTTTGCAAAAATTTCAATATCGGAGCGTACACTCCGTATCATAAAAGGCAGACTCAGCAAAAGCGAGATTATCGGAATTGAAACAACCGTCAGGAACAAAAACCATGAGAACCAGGCGTAATAAAAAATGCTGAACAAAAATGTTCCCGTCAGCAGACAAAGATAAATTATTATGTTCTTTATCATTTTCAAGTCCTCGGCTTTGGAGTTTTTCTGAGAATTTCGTGCAGAATTTCTTCGCTGTTCTTTTTTGATGCAGAGGCTTTTGCGTTGAGAATTATCCTGTGGTTTACGGTGCAGATAAAAATATTCTGCACATCTCTCGGCACAATGTAATCTCTGCCCTCGGCAAATGCGACAGCCTTTGCCATATCGGTAAGTGAAAGCGTTGCTCTCGGGCTTGCACCTCTTGAAAGCAACGGATGCCTTCTTGTTGCCGAAATGAGTGACACAATATATCTTGCCATATCATCGCTGACAAAAACATTCTGAACCTCCGATTGCATTTCAAGAAATTCAATCTTGGACACAATGCAGTTTACTGAGTTAAGGGGATTTTTACCGCTTCTGTTAAGGAGCATTTTACATTCCGCATCGCTGTCGGGATATCCCATTGAAAGCCTTACCGTGAATCGGTCAATCTGTGAATCAGGCAAAAGCTGTGTTCCTGATGCTCCTGTCGGGTTTTGCGTTGCAATAACAGAAAAAGGCTTTTCAAGCTTTAAAGTGTTGCCTTCAACAGTAACCTGCCGTTCTTCCATTGCTTCAAGCAAAGCCGCCTGAGTTCTGCTTGAAGTTCTGTTTAACTCGTCTGCAAGAAAAAGATTACAGAATACAGCGCCCTTGTTGAAAGTGAATTTTCCTGTATCCTTGTTATAGACCGCAAAGCCCGTGATATCTGACGGCAAAGTGTCGGGAGTAAACTGTACTCTGCCGTATTCAAGACCGAGCGCCTTTGAAAACGCAACCGCCATTGTTGTTTTTCCCACACCCGGAATATCCTCAATAAGAATGTTTCCTCCTGTGAGCAACGCAAGCAGAGTGGTGACAACCGCCCTGTCTTTACCGTTTATTACCTTTTTTACCTCATTGGTTATAAGTTGAAATTTATTCATTATTTGTCCCTTTGTGTTAAAATTTGTTGCTATATTTTTATACAATAATTGAATCTGAGCAACGCTCTCTACTTAAATTATATTTGATTTGCTTTTTTATTGCAAGTCTTTTTCGTAAAATACAGACCAACTTCAGATGTGAAGATATGTTTTTAGGTTATGCAGAATATATGCAAAAAAACGGCAGTCCGTAAAGAACTGCCGTCTGAAAATTAAATTGACAAATAAGAATTAAACCGTTAGAATAAGACTGTGATACCTGCATTAAACGGTAGGCGGTTTCTCCTCACAAGAGGAGGTGGTAACCATGACAATTTCCGATGTATGTTTACTCGGCACTTTAATCGTCAGCGTTATCGCTCTTTGTTACCAAGTTTTCGGTAACAAAAAATGACTTCTTTTTAGTACATAGCAATATGTACACTTAAATAAAAAAGAAACTAACCGCCCAAAATTCTCCCAACGGCGGTTAGCTTCTAACCAATACAGTGGAGAACCCGCTTATCGCAGGTATCTCCTTTTCTATAATTATATTAAACCAAATAAAGAAAAATGTCAAGTACCTTTCGGGTACCTGACATTTCCTTTATTACCAAATATTTGGCAACAAAAAGTAATTTTGTTTCTTCGTACATATATGTACATTTAAATAAAAAAAGAAACAACCGCCCGAACTTCGAACCTCTGGCGGTTAGTTTCTAATCAACACTGGGGAGAACCCGCTTATCGCAGGTATCTCCTTTTCTATGATTATATTAAACCAAATAAAGAAAAATGTCAAGCATCGTTTTGATACTTGACTTTTTTTATTCAACCGAAATTATTTTCCGAGAATTTCTTTTTTCTGCTCATGGTTTTCATCGTACAAAAGACCGCAGACAGCCATTTTTCTGATGATATTTTTAACGGTGAGGTCAAGACCTGTGTTTTCCGAATAGTCGGCAGGATAGATAAAATCAACTCTGTCTTTCATCAGCAAGTCCTCAACCTTACTGTCCTTTTTTCGGTAAACCGCAATTGAATACCCGCCGTAGGCTTTCATCATTTTCATACACGGAACATCTGAAAGACCGTCGCCTATGTAAATCATATTGCAGAACGGAACCCGTTTGCTGTCCTCCGGCATTGAACGATTGAGGTCAACATCATTTGCAACATCAAGAACACCTTTGTTGATTCTGTAAACAAACTGCGTTTTGTTGGTGTAATTTACATCGGTTTTAGGCCATACGGCATTGCCGTTTTCATCGTAAAGAAATTCACACGCAAAAATGCTTTTGAAGTTTTTACTGATTTCTGTACCTTCAATAATTTCTTTCATACCCGAAGAAATTACATAATGTTCAACCTGCATTCCAAGCTTTTCGCCAAAGTCGGAAATCCTTTTGAACCAATCCTTTACGCCGTCAAAAAACTCAACATTTTTTCCCATTTCAACAAGGTCATTTCGTAAAAGAGGCATATTCCTTTCACGGGACATTTTTACCATTGCGTACATATACGCAAGAATTGAGTCCATATGTTCGCTTTGACCGAGTTCGTTTGAAAATTTCCAGAACTCGTCTTCGGTCATATTAAGACGGGGGATAAAGCTGTAATCCTGCATATCCTTCGTACATAGGGTACGGTCAAAGTCATACATAATCGCTGCAACGGGCATTCTGTTCATAACCGCTCCTTATCCAACTGTGGTCGGCTGTGTGACGCTTTCGGCAGATGTCGAATCTGCCTGAGTTGTTGATTCCTCTTTATATTGCGTAATCTTAATGCTTTTGATAACAATGTTCTTAACGGGAATGTCATCCTTGTCAACCTCAGCCGAGGCGATTTTGTCAACAACATCCATTCCGTCAATTACCTGTGCAAATACCGTGTAGCCTCTGTCAACCGCATTGTATGCACCGTCAAGATAGGCGTTTCCGCCGTTTTCCTCATACAGCTTTTTAACGCTGTCGGGAACGCTGTCGGTATCGTAACAGTTTGTGCCGTTTTTCTCAATGAATGCAGTCAGAAGGTTTGAATCCTTGTAGTTTGCAAGCTGGGTTTTGATAGAATCCCATTGACTTGCAAGATGTTCCCAGCCGCCTTCATTCTTATATGTTTCGGCAGTTTTCTGATTGATAAAAAATGCACTTTCGTTTGTGTCCGCACCCGTGTTTGACATTGCAACAGCGCCTCTGATATTGAAAAGCCTGTCGCAAAATTCATCTTCAAATGCCTCGCCGTATGAGCTTGTACCGCAGTAACCGCCGTTGATCATAAAGTCTTTTGTCACTTTGCTGAAAAGTGAATTGTTATACTTTCCTGCTTTTGCAAGGTTTACAAAGTTTGTAACGGCCTTTGGTGCCTGTTCGGGGAAAAGCCGCATTGTTATGTCACCGTATGAGGTGTGAACAATTGCGATTGTATCACCGTTCTTCGGCATATCAAGCTGAAAACCGACAGGGTTTGAATCGTGAATAATGTTCGGATTGATACCGAGAGTAGCGGTATCAATGCCGATGCTTTCAAGATAGTTCTGTGCGGTAGGTTCATCAGCCGTGCTTACGGCAGTAGTTGCAGGTGTTGTTTCGTCGGGAGTCTGCGAGACTTCAGCCTTCTTATCACCGCAACCCGAAAATGCCAATGCAGAAACACACATAATTGATGCAACCGATACAGCACACATTTTTTTAAGATTGTAAGTATTCATAGATTTGTTTCCTTCCTGTCAAGCCTAGTTGTTATGTAATGTTTCCAAAAACAACCTCGGCTCTTCTAATCTGGATTTTATTCTAAAACACACACATTTTTTGTACCATAATCACAAAGTGCATTATGGTACAATCACCCATCGAAAATTTTGCATGGCAAAATTTGAGGGGGATATAAATTCGTATAATAAGCACTCAACAAAAGCTCAGATTTCATCGTACTTTCCGTGCTTATTATATCATAAATGAAATAATAATGCAAGTTTGCCGCTTTTTATGAAGGAAAGCGTAGCAAATGCAATAAAATTTTTCTGTAAAAAATTGCGTCCGTGTAATAAGACAGAAAACTTTTTCATATGATTTTCTGTAAACCTAAATATGACGGAGGCTTTAAAATGTCAGAATATTTACCCGAAGGAAAACTTATATCCGAACAGGAAAACATAAATATACTTCACTCATTAAAGATGCTTGAGGATGCAAAAAACAGCGGAAAGATTCTTGAGGCAAAGGCTTGTGTGTGCGACAGCAGTCACAACCTTATTGTTGACCTTGCAGGCATAAAAGGCATAATTCCGAGGGAGGAGGGTGCAATCGGAATTAAGGACGGCTCGGTTCGTGACATAGCCGTGATTTCAAGGGTGAACCGTCCTGTCTGTTTCGTTGTCACCGACATAACCGAGGACGAAAACGGCAAACCGATTGTAATGCTCTCCCGTGAAAAAGCACAACGCAAATGCCTTGACGCATACATTTCAAGGTTGCGATGCGGAGATATTGTGCCTGCCCGCATAACTCATCTTGAAAACTTCGGTGCATTCGCAGACATAGGCTGCGGAATTGTTGCACTTATGCCCATTGACACAATTTCGGTTTCAAGAATTGAACACCCTGCCGAGAGATTTACTGTAGGAATGGATATCAAAGCCGTTATCAAATCTGTTGAAAACGGTCGTATAAGCCTCAGTCACAAGGAGCTTCTCGGCACATGGGAAGAAAATGCCGAAAGGTTTTGTGCCGGTGAAACCGTGTCGGGAATTATCCGAAGCGTGGAAAACTACGGTGCTTTTGTGGAGCTTACACCAAATCTTGCAGGACTTGCAGAAACAAGAGAGGGAGTCCGTGCAGGTCAGCAGGCAAGCGTTTACATAAAAAGTATCATTCCCGAAAAAATGAAAATCAAACTGATAATTATTGACACCTTTGATTACAAATATAATCCGAAATGCCCCGAATACTATTGCGACAGCGACCGTATCGACCGTTTTGTATATTCACCTGAAAATTGTCGGAAACGGGTTGAAACAATATTCGATACCTGAGTTGACAGAAAAACTCCCGAATGATATTATTTAATTGTGAAATCGAATTATTGTTCGGGAGGTTTAATATGCAGTTTACGACATCCGAGATTATTGTGCTTTTATTTTGTGCAATAACGCTCATTGTAAGCGTTGTCACATTAATAACAGTTCTCAAAAAGTATAATAACAACAGAACGGAGGATGAACTTCAAAGGATATTGCTCAATCAGCAAAGCTTTGCACAGTCGCAAAATGACAGGGCGGTTCAGCTTGAACAAAGACTTCACAGCTTTTCAGCCGATAATGTTCAGAGTCTTGAAAATATCAGACGCTCGGTTGATGAAAAGCTTGAAAGTATAAGGCGGGAAAATATCCGTCAGCTTGATGAAATGCGACAGACAGTTGATGAAAAGCTTCAAAAAACACTTGAGGAAAAAATGAATAAGTCTTTTTCTCTTGTCAACGAAAGACTTGAACAGGTTTATAAGGGACTCGGCGAAATGCAAACGCTTGCGGTAGGTGTGGGCGATTTGAAAAAGGTTCTTTCAAATGTCAAAACAAGGGGCATACTCGGCGAAATTCAGCTTGGTGCAATTCTCTCCGAAATCCTTACAAAGGAGCAGTATGAGGAAAATATTGCAACAAAAAAAGGCTCAAAAAATGTTGTTGAGTTTGCAATCAAACTGCCTGCTGACGGTGCCGGTACAGTATATCTGCCTGTTGATTCCAAATTTCCGGGCGATACATATTCTGCCCTCCGTGATGCGGTTGAAAGCTGTGACAAGCAACGCATTGAATCGGCACAAAAAGCACTTGTTCAGCGTATAAAGGGTGAGGCAAAGGATATTCACGATAAGTACATTGATCCGCCGAACACAACGGAATTTGCGATTATGTTTCTTCCGTTTGAGGGGCTTTACAGCGAGGTTGTCAATATGGGACTTGTTGAAGTCCTTCAGCGTGAGTATAAGGTGAATATTGCAGGTCCGAGTACAATGGCGGCTCTGCTCAATTCGTTGCAAATGGGATTCAAAACCCTTGCCGTGCAAAAGAGAAGTGCAGAGGTTTGGAAAATACTCGGCGGTGTAAAGACCGAGTTCGACAAGTTCAATGATGTTCTTGTAATGACACAGCAAAGACTGGATCAGGCAAACAAGGAACTTGACAAGCTTGTCGGAGTTCGTACCCGTCAAATTCAGCGTCAGCTTAAAGATGTTGAATCGGTCAGCCTGTCGGAACAGAATCTTTTTGAATAAGCAAAAAATTAAGGCGAAACAGACACAAATCTGTTTCGCCTTTGTTGTTAATGTTGATTAACCTTTGTAGTCAATCCATTCGTCATCAACCCATTTTTGCCTTGTTTCGTTCCATCTTCTGTACTGGAGCTGACCACGACTTCCACGACGCCATTTTATAACTATTTTATCCGCTCTCGGCTGGATAGAAGTTGAATCGGCACCGCTCTCCAAAGCTGAACTGTCGGGAGTTGCTACTTCAACAACTGCAATGCTGTCGGGGGTTGAATCTGTTTCTGCTGCATTTGCAACCATAACGGTTCCTTGTGCGATAATTGCTGTCATAATAAATGCTGTAAAAATTCTTGCGGCTTTCTTTTTCATCTGTTATTTCTCCCTTAATATAAGACAATAATCATAGTAGCCGTTTTCTACATCGGAGTATGGAATAATAATAGAATCATCTTTTGTATAGACAACGCCTTTCTTTTCATCGTAAGGCTCAAAAATGAGGTGAGTGGTTTTGTCTTTTTTAACATACACATACATATTTGTTTCGTCATATACTTCGACATTATCGTTGTATTCGCCCGATGATACAAGATCGGCTACACAATCCTCGTATGTGGCGTCCCAACCCGGAACAATTAAAAAACAGTACGAACCAAAGAATATTCCGATAATAAGCAATGCCATAAAAGCTGTAACAATATTGTTTATAATTGTCTGCTTTTTCTTCGGGTACAGAATCATTTCCATTCTACTTACAATTTTTTTGCCCTTTTCGTTGGTTACAAAACTCATTCCGACAAGCGCACTTTTCAGTGCAGTTTCCCTGTCGCTCTCTTCACTTTCTTGTTGTTCTTTATAGGCTTTCATTTGCGTTACAAGAACTTCGTAATACACAGTACATCTGTTCTCGCTAAGCTTGCTTGTAACACGCTTGTCACACCTGAGCTCAAGACAGTAGGTTAAATCCTTTTTCAAAAGGTGGGCAAACGGATTCCACCAAAAGATTCCGCAATAAATTTCCGTCAGCAATTTAATCCAAATATCCTTGTTCTTTATATGACAGCATTCGTGCATTGCGATATATCCAAAATCCCTGTCGTCAAATTCACGATTCGGAATAAGAATAACATGATTGAAAAATCCGTATGTAACAGGGGAGATAACGCAATCGGTAATTTTTAGCTTAACTTTTCTTCTGATTCCGCACTTTTGCGAAATGAGGTCAAGCTTTGCCTGCATTTCGGGTGTGCCGTCAATAACATTTGCTTTCAGAGCTTTGACTGCTTTGTAATACTTAATCATCACCCATAAAATGTATATCACACTTCCGACAATCCATACTGACACAAGCAGATTGAGCAATGTGAATTCAGGAACAAACACAGCTTCCTTGTCAGGGGTCAGGACATTCATTATAGAGGCATATACATTGTGATCGGAAAATGTATATGTAAATTTGAATTCAAACGGAAATACCATTCTTACAAATGTTACAGCATACAATCCCAAAATTGTATAAAGACCGTAGTAATTACAAAAGGCAATCTTTTTTCTGAAAAAGTAAAGCAGCACTATAAAAATGCTGCTTATTGCGATAGAAAACAAGAATGAATAAAAACTTATTTGCATAAATTATTTACCGAGTTCTTCACGGCGCTTTTTAAGGAGAGCTTCGAGTTTATCAAAAACATCTGAACTTTCGGTTCTCTCAATAAGCTCTGAGAAGAGAGTCGGAATATCGCTGTCGGCAAAATTCGGTCTGTCCGAAATCTGCTTGATTGCATAAGCGTCCTTTGTCATTGTAGGAACAAAAGTACGGGCATAGTTCTTAGTCATCTGCTTAACGCCGACAACCTTAATCATGTCCTTCTTGAGAAGAGAATTGATAAGAAGGTTAATGTAACTTTTTTTCCATGTTTTGTTTACAGCCTTCTTAACAATTTCTGAGCTTGTGAGCGGCTCATCGAGGTCCCACAATAAGTACATAATTTCTTCTTCACTTTTAGTAAGCATGATATTTACCTCCAAAATTAAGTTTATAAATAATATTAAGCATTCAACTTGTCTTCATTATACTATTTGGTACAGAAAAAGTCAATAAAAATCTTAAAAAATTATGTGTTTCAGAACAAAAACAGACAATTTTGCACATATTGTTAAAAAATGACTATAAAAAGGCGGAATGTTGTATATTATAAAAAGCATAATATTGCGGATTGTACATACAAACTTCAAAAAACAAAAACAAGTCACCGTAAAATTTTGCAGTGACTTGTAATTGATTCTTTTAAAATATTAAATTATTTTCCGTTTTGAACCGAAAGATTTTTCTGCTCTTTTTTATCGTGGATAAGTCTTGCAAGATACACCGCAGGGGTGTCGAGCAGACTTGTGAAAATGTAGATTACATAGCTTGAAAGGAAGATTGAAACGAGTGTTCCGAAATCATAAGTTCCCCAGAACGCAAAAGCGGTGAAAAGGGCTGTGTTAAGAATTTGACTGATAAGCGTTGAACCGTTGTTTCTCAGCCATAAAAATCTTCTCTTGTCACCGAATTTCTTTTCCGTGAACTTCCACCACTTGTGATAGAGCCACACATCAAACAACTGACTTATTGCATATACAATAAGTGATGCAAAAATCATTCGGGGAGTGTTTGAGAAAACCGCCTTGATTGACGGCATAATCGTGTCGTTCGGACTCGGATTGTAAAGCATCCAGCTTTGTGAAAGCACAAGAAAAAATACCGATGAGAGTATTCCCGTAAGAACCGCCTTGTTGGCGGCTTTTTTGCCCTCACATTCCGAGAGAATATCCGTAATCAAAAATGTTACCGCAAAAAGCACATTACCGAGAGTCTGTTCCATTGAAAAAGCGTTTACAAGGATTAAAGCCTCAATGTTCGCAAGAATTGTTGCTACGGCTGAAACGCAGTAAAGCCCGGCTTTGCCGAAAAGAGCATAGCCTAAAACTGCCATACCGTATATGAATACCACCGAGAATATAAGTAAAAGTTCATTAATCATATCAGTCACCCACTCCAAAATCCGTGTTGTTAATTAAAATATCCGTTCTTGGGTTATCCTTATATACAGGATAGACCTTCTGCATAAACTCTTTTATGACAGCTTTGCCGGGTTCAACTTCCGTTGTGTTGTCACACATAATGTTAACGCAAATTCGTTCAAAATATTTTAATCCCAACTCAATATCCTTTTGCATGGTTTCGGCTGTCTGACCTTTAATTCCGAAAAGGAAATTAGCTTCGTCGAAATTCTCAGCAATAACAGCGGGACTGCTCTCTTTGATTCCTTTTTTCAGAACATTTTCTCTGAAATCGCAGTCAAAGGTTTCAAGACCGAGCTTAATTTTCAAATCAAAATCCGCAAAATCTTTTCTGAGCTGACTGATTTTGTTCCGATAAAGATAATGTGCCTCAAAATGAATGGTATTTATCTTTTTTTCTTTGCACACCTGTTTGATAAAATCAAGTGTTTTTTTGTCAAGCTCAAAAACCGAGCCTGAGTTAATGACCTCAAGGTCACCGAAAATTCCCGTAACTTTTTCAAGCACGGCTTTGTTAAGACGAAAGTTTTCGTCCTCGTCACTGCACCTGTCGGTGTAGTAGTCGCAGAAGATGCATTTTTTGTAAACGCAACCGCTTCCACGCAGAAGAACAATCTCCCGACTGTTCTTTTCATTAATAATACTGTATCTCTCCATACTCTCTTTCCGGCACAAAAAAAGCACCCACACAAAAGAGGGTGCAAAAAGGGCATAAAAAGCCCTGTGCCTTTCTCCTTAGTTTTGATAGAAGGAGCAGCCTATCGGCGTCCTTCCGGCAGGATGGTTACGAACTGCCACACAGTATGCTATCACAAATTCTGTTTTATGTCAACTGCAATTTATTATTGCATTATATATGTTTAAGAGGTATAATGAAAAGAAAAAAACAAGTGCAAAGTAACTTTCTTAGTGACTTTGCAGGCTCAAAATTCCATATGGGAAAATTAGCGAATATTGTCATAAATTCCCGAAAAAAACAGCCTATTTTCTTGTATTTTTTAGTTGACAAAGGGACAAACCTTTTGTATAATAATAAACAGCGTTTTAATATGTGTCTATGCTGTCAAGAGGTGCAGATATGCTTTTTGAGCTTAAATCCGTCTTTCAGAATGACGGTGAAGAAAAACAAGTTGAATATAACCTTGACTTGTCTGGTCTTGATGTTGACGGAGTTTATCCATTCAAAACTCCCGTTGTCGTGACTGCCAAAGCAACAAACAGAGCAAGTTTGATTACTCTTGTGATCAATGCACACTTTGATTACAGCCGTGACTGTGACCGTTGCGGTGAGCCTTATACAAGAGAGATGAATATGAGCTTTGAACACAGGCTTATTCAGACTCTTGCCGATGAGGAAAATGATGACTATATTGAAACACCTGATTTTACACTCGAGCTTGATGATGTTGTAATTTCTGACATTTTTCTTTCGCTCCCGTCAAAGAATCTTTGTAGGGACGATTGCAAAGGTCTGTGTCAGATTTGCGGACAAAACCTCAACAACGGTGAATGTTCCTGTGATAAGCGTCAAACGGATCCAAGACTTGAGATACTTAAACAGTTGATTGACTAAGATAAATTTTGTAAGGAGGTTTTTGTAATGGCAGTACCCAAGAACAAAACATCACACGCAAGAAAGAGCTCAAGACGTTCAACAGTATGGAAGATTAATGCTCCTGAACTTACTGCTTGTCCTAACTGCGGTGAATTAACAGCAGCTCACAAGGCTTGCACAAACTGTGGTATGTACAACGGCAGACAGGTTGTTGTAAAGAAAGACGAACAGTAATTTTTATTACAAACATTACGGGCGGCAGTTATCTGTTCGCCCTTTTGTTTTGCAAATTTTACCGTATATCCAAAAACAATTTGCAAACCTGTTGATTAAAAACGGTATTTTGTGTAGAATAAAAGTGTATGTAAAAATGTTTTGCGAGGTGAAGGTGTGGCTGTTAAAATTTTTGATGTCACAACCGGCAGTCATGCCGACAAAGCAGGGATAAAAAAAGGGGAAACCCTCCTTTCAATCAATTCAAACGAGATTGTCGATGTTCTTGATTACCGATTCTATCAGGTAAACCGCAAGCTTACTCTTGAGGTTGCGGATGAGGACAAAAATGTTCGTACCATAGAAATGACCAAGGGAGAATATGAGGAAATCGGTCTTGAGTTTGAAACCTATCTTATGGACAAACAGCATTCGTGCCGTAATAAGTGCATTTTCTGCTTTATTGACCAGCTTCCGAAGGGTATGCGTGAGTCGCTCTATTTTAAGGATGACGACAGCCGACTTTCGTTTTTGTTCGGCAACTATATCACGCTGACAAATATTACAGAGCACGAAATTGACCGAATTATAAAAATGCACATAAGCCCGATTAATGTGTCGGTTCACACAACAAACCCCGAGCTTCGTTGTAAGATGATGAATAACCGCTTTGCAGGCGATACATTGAAATATCTCAAACGCTTTGCAGACGCAGGAATAACGCTTAACTGTCAGATTGTTTCCTGTCCCGGAATTAATGACGGTGACGAGCTTGTCAGAACATTGACCGATCTTGAAAAACTCGGTGTTAATATGACTGCGATTGTTCCTGTCGGACTTACACGCTACCGTGAAAACCTTTATCCGCTTGTTCCTTATAATAAGGAAACGGCAGGGCAGACAATTGATATAATTGAAAAAATGGGTGATGAGTGCGTCAAAAAGCACGGCAGACGAATTTTCTTTCCGGGTGATGAATTTTACCTCCTTGCCGAAAGAGAAATCCCGTCGCCCGAATTTTACGAGGACTTTTCCGCTCTTGAGGACGGAATCGGTATGATTGCGTATCTGACCGATGATGTAGGCTGGAAGCTTGAAGAGCTTGATGCAGACGAAAGCCTTTGCCATAAGGTAACAATTGCCTGCGGTGAGGGAGTGTTTCCGTACATGAAGCGGATTATGTCGATGATTAACGAAAAATTCCCGAATATAATTATAAATACAAGGGCGATTAAGAACAACTTTTTCGGCGGAGGAGTAAATGTGTCGGGACTTGTCACGGGCGGTGATCTTATTGATCAGCTCCGTGGCGATGACCTTGGCGACAGGCTTATTATCCCGTCATCAATGCTCCGTTTTGAAAACGATTTGTTTCTTGATGATGTTTCAACAGATGATGTTGAACGGGAACTCGGTGTAACTCTTGTTCCCGTCAATAACAACGGAAACGACCTTGTAGAGGCTGTAATTGCAGGAAAGGACTGATAAGATGAACAAACCCGTAATTGCCGTTGTCGGCAGACCAAATGTGGGAAAGTCAACGCTTTTCAATAAACTCATCGGTCAGAGATTGTCAATTGTTGACGATACTCCCGGTGTTACCCGTGACAGAATATACGGTGAGGTGGAATGGTGCGGAAAAACTGCCTTTATTGTTGACACAGGCGGTATTGAACCGAAATCAGATGATATTATTCTTGTACAGATGCGCCGTCAGGCTCAGCTTGCAATCGACACGGCTAATGTTATTATCCTTGTAACAGACTGCAAGTCGGGCATGGTTGCAACAGATATGGATGTTGCACAGATGCTCCAGAAGTCGGGCAAGCCTGTTGTGCTTTGTGTAAACAAGTGTGACACACTCGGCGAACCGTCACCTGAATTCTATGAGTTTTATAATCTCGGTTTAGGCGATCCTATCGAGGTTTCAGCCGTTCACGGTTACGGTACGGGCGACCTTTTAGACAAGGCTTTTTCAAGCTTTGATTATGATGAAAATGCGGAAGATGACGACACAATCATCAATGTTGCGGTAATCGGCAAGCCGAACGCAGGCAAGTCATCTCTTGTAAACAAAATTACAAACGAGGAACGCTGTATTGTGTCTGATATAGCAGGCACAACCCGTGACACAATCGATACGCTTGTTGAAAATAAGTACGGAAAGTTTAACTTTACCGATACCGCAGGACTTCGCCGTCAGAGCAAAATCTATGATAATATCGAAAAATACAGTATTATCCGTGCAAAAATGGCTATTGAACGCAGTGATGTGTGCGTTATTATGATTGATGCGACAGAGGGCGTTACAGAACAGGATACCAAGGTTGCAGGTCTTGCGCATGAGGCAGGCAGAGCGTGTATAATTGCCGTAAACAAGTGGGACGCTGTCGAAAAAAACGATAAGACAATGCAGGAGTTCCGCAAAAAGCTTGACGCAGATTTTGCGTTTATGTCATATGCGCCAAAGGTATTTATTTCCGCAAAAACAGGTATGCGTATCGACAGGCTGTTTGAATATATCATAAGCTGTAATGACAGTGCAAACCGCAGAATCAGAACAGGTATGCTCAACGAGCTTCTTGCACAGGCTACAACAAGAGTTCAGCCGCCGTCGGACAAGGGTAAGCGACTTAAAATTTTATATATGACTCAGGCTTCCGTAAAACCGCCGACATTCGTTTTCTTCTGCAACAATGCACAGCTTTTCCACTTCTCATATCAGCGTTATCTTGAAAACAGAATCCGTGAGGCTTTTGCTCTTGAGGGTACGCCGATCAAAATTGTGGTAAGAGAGAGAGGAGAAAAGTAATGGAGCATATTTCGGCAATTTTAGCAAACTGCTGGTGGATGATTCTGCTTTCGGCATTGATTGCGTATCTTCTCGGCAGTATCAACACGGCTGTTCTTGTCACAGGCATTGTGACAAAGGGCAAAAAGGATATCCGTCAAATGGGCAGCGGCAATGCAGGCTTTACAAATGTACTGCGCAGTGTCGGTAAAGTTCCGGCAATCATCACCATTGTGTGTGACGCACTGAAGTGTATTATCGCCGTGCTTATCGGAGGGTTCATCTTCTCGTTTGCATCGGTTGCATTTCAGGGTGAAAGCCCTGTTTTTATAAACGAGCTTATCAACTGCGGAAAATATGTTGCAGGTATTTTCTGTATTCTCGGACATTCATACCCCGTGTATTTTCACTTTAAGGGCGGCAAGGGTGTTGTAACCGCCGCCGCTCTTATGCTGACAGAGGATTGGCGTGTATTCATCGCAATTATTGTAACTTTTCTTATTATCTTCCTCTGCTCAAAAATTATATCACTTGCAAGTGTTCTCTGTGCGATTCTCTATGCGCCTTACACCTTTGCAATGACATTTATCTTTGACTTCATAATTTACAAGGATTATTCTCTTACATATGTAATCTTCTCAACTGCGGCGGCTCTTTTAATCGGCGTTTTCGTTCTTGTAAAGCACAAAGAAAACATCAAAAGACTTCTTAAAGGTGAAGAAAAGAAAATTACAGCCAAAAAATGACGGCAGTATTGACCGAAAAGTGATTTGGTTGTACAATAACTTTGGTATGATATTTATTATATTTTAAATATTTCTGATACGGAAAATAAATTATATTGAGAGGTTGAATTAAAATGTCAGATTGTATTTTCTGCAAAATCGTTGACGGCTCAATTCCGTCAAAAAAAGTTTATGAAGACGAAAAAATTCTCGCTTTCTATGATCTTGAACCACAGGCTCCCGTTCATGTGCTTGTAATTCCAAAGGAACACATCTGCTGTGCAGACGCAGTTAATGAAGAAAATGTCGGCAATATTGCTCACATTTTCACTAAAATTCCCGAAATTACAAAATCACTCGGACTTACAAACGGCTACCGTATTGTAAATAACTGCGGTGAGGACGGCTGTCAGAGCGTAAAGCATATGCATTTCCACATCCTCGGCGGCAAAAAGCTCAACGGCACAATGGCATAAGAAGGGACTGCAATAATGGATACATATAAGATTAATATTGAAGGACTTGACAGAGAACTCAGAAAATTCCCTGTAAACGATAAGCTTGATATTGCCGCATTTATTATGTTTGGTGACATTGAGATGACAGAGGTTGCCGCAAGAGAACTCCTCAAGCGTGTTCCCGAACACGATGTTGTTGTGACTGCCGAAGCAAAGGGTATTCCGCTTTGCTATGAAATGGCTCGTCAGGGCTGCAGAAACTATGTTGTCGCAAGAAAAAGCGTTAAGGTTTATATGGGCAATCCTATCGGAGTGACCGTTAATTCAATCACAACAAAAAACGAACAGAAACTCTACCTCGGCGAAGATGATGTAAATCTTCTCAACGGCAAGAGAGTTCTTCTTGTTGATGATGTAATTTCAACAGGCGAAAGTCTTCACGCTCTTGAAACGCTCGTTGAAAAAACAGGCGCAAATATCGTTGGCAGGGCATCAGTCCTTGCCGAAGGTGACGCTAAGGACAGAGATGACATTATATTCCTCAGCGAACTTCCGCTTTTCTTTAAGTAAAAAATAATTTTTAGGATTGATTTTTATGAAACGGCTGTTTGGACTTATAGGATTTACTTTCCTGTTTGTCCTTTCAGCCGTTTTTTATTCGGATTTTAATGAAATTGTCTTTGCAATAATCGGCTCGTTAGGAGTGTTATCCGTTGCAGTCGGTATATTTTTAATTGCTTCAAAGAAAAATAAATCATTCGGCAAGTCGCTGTGCGTATTTGCTTTTGCCGTAATATATTCTGCGGGCAATATGATCGGCTATTCCGAATATATTAACAACACGATTATAAATAAATATTCCGATAAAGAAATTACAGCAAGCGGATATATCTGTGATGAAATCATCACCACCGATTCATCATGCAGCTTCGTAATCAAAACCGACAAAATCAACGGTCAGCCGTCAGATGCGAAAATTCAAATTATTTCATATACAAATGTTGATGCAGAGCCTTTTGAAAAGGTCAACTTCACGGCTCATACATACAAAAATAATGTAAACTCTCAGATCAGTCACGGAATTTTTCTGAAAGCATATTCCTATGACGGCTTCAAAATTAATGCGACAGGAGAGAAAGTGTTTGATTTATATTCATTTGCCGTTGCGGTTAGAATGACAATGAAAAATTCACTTGATATGCTGTTGCCGGAGGATTATTCAACGCTCTGCCGTGCCATTCTTTTGGGCGAGAAAACAGCTCTTGATTCAAGCGTTAAAGATGATTTTTCATTGACAGGCACTTCGTTTTTAATAGTGGTTTCTGGAATGCATCTTGTTATAATCACTTCGTTTGTATTGTTCTTGGTGAGAAAATTAACAAAAAACAGATTCATAATAACAGGCTTTACCACATTTACGGTTATTGCTTTTATGGCTGTAACGGGCTTTGCACATTCGGTTGTCCGTGCAGGCGTTATGATGATAATTGTGTCGCTTGCATCGTCAAATCTCAGAATAGCCGATTCGCTGAATAATCTCGGCTTTGCCGCAATTGTCCTGACAGCTTTCAACCCATATGCGGTAGCCGATATCGGAATGCTGCTTTCATTTTCGGCAACGACGGGCATAATTCTGTGGTCAAGACCGATTGAACGCTCTGTGCTGAGATTCTTTCACTACAAAAACAAGCGTAAGGACGGTTTTGTCGGAACGGTTGTCTATTATATCAAAAGGCTGTTTAAAATCTGCGTAAATATGCTGTCGGTTTCAGTATCTGCATTTCTGTGGATTTTGCCGATAACCGCCGTTGCATTCAACAGAATTTCCCCGACAGTCATACTTGTTTCTCTGTTATGTGAACCGTTTGTTTCGGCACTTTTGGTGTGTTCTCTGTTGTGTTCGGTACTTTTTATTTGCCCGTTCATATCATTTTTTGCTTACCCGTTTGGACTCGTTTCGGGATTATGTTCAAAGGCAATTTTGTGGTTGGTTTCAACTTTTTCACAACTCCCATTCAGCACGATTAAAACCCATTCGCTCTATTGGTTTGTGTGGATAGGTGTCAGCGTACTTCTCGCAATCGGCGGATTGTTTGTAATAAATCGAAAATTCTATGCCAAAATTTCTGTTTCGGTATCAATTTCAGTCCTCGTAATCGGAGCGTCGCTCAATGTGCTTTTAACAGCCGACAACGGTGAAATGAAAATCTATAATGTCGGCAATGGTGTTTTTGCAACAGTCAACTGCCCCGACAGCTGTTCGGTGATTTCATGCGGAGGCAACAGAGCAAGCGCAGACGATGTGACAGCCGATATCAGCGAAAGCTATCCAGATATTGAATATATGATAATTCCAAATCAGAATTATAAATATTCTTCTCTTGAACGCTTTGCGGTCACAAAATTTGACTTAAATAATATTTTGGTATATGATAATGACATTAAAAAGCAAAATCTTTTGAACGCTTTTGACGGTAACAGCCGACAGACTTTCGGCGGAAACAGTCATTTTACGCTGAATCTTTCCGATACGGTGACGGATGAGGTAATCTGCGTTGACAACACAATGTTTCAGTTCATAAAAGGGAAAAATATGACTGTATTGTTTGTGCCGACAGATGCAGACCTTTCAAATCTGCCCGAAAAGTATCGCAATCCCGATTGTTTGCTGATTGATACAGTCCCCGAAAATTTCAATTTGATATCATGCAATACCGTGATATTTTCGGGATCGGAAAAGCAGTTTAAGAAAAATTATGATTCTATTAAAGAAATCAGTTCAACCGTTATTTCAACATCTGAAAGGAACATAACGGTCAATCTGAACGGAGGATAAAATGCCGCGCATCACCGAAGCAGACCTGAAAAAACAAATTAAAAACAAAAGCTTTTCGCCTGTGTACCTAATCTACGGTTCGGAGCAGATGTTTGTTAAAAGTTACACAAAAAAGCTTTGTGAGGCTGTTGCAGGCAAAAACCCGTCCGATTTCAATTATCATACATTCAGCGGTGATATTGATTTTCAGGAACTTGCCGCATCCCTGCAAATAATGCCGTTTATGGCGGAACGCAACTGTGTTGTTGTGACCGACATTTACTTTGATAATATGGTAAAGGATAGGCTTGATACTCTTAAAGAGCTAACAAGCAGAGCATGGGACGGTACGGTTCTCATAATTTCAATGCCGACTTATGTTCCGACAAAGAATAAAACTTCTTTTACCGCTCTTATAAAGCGTGTTGAAAAAATCGGCAGCGTCTGCTGTTTTGAAAAAATCAATTCACAAATTATCGAAAAGTATGTTGCAAAGTGGGCAAACGAAAACGGCAAGCTGATTTCACACCTCAATGCATCAAAGATTATTTCAAATGTCGGTGATGACCTCAATCTTCTGAAAAACGAGGTCAACAAAATTGCCGCATATGCAAAGGGTGAAGAAATTACCGACCGTGATATCGACCTATTGTCAACCGTAAACCTTGAAGCAAGAACATATGATATGGCTGACGATGTTATTAACGGCAGAGGTGACAGAGCGTTCAGAAAGCTTGACACACTTTTCTGTCAGCGGGAAGAACCGATTAACATTCTCTATGCACTTTCATCCGCTTATGTCGATGCGTATCGTATGCGTGTTGCAGATGAATGCTCAGTCAGTAAAGAAACCGTGGCGAAAGATTTTGCCTACAAAAATCGTGCGTTTGTGTTAAACAGGGCGAGAACCTCCGTTTCAAGGACTTCAACCAAGGCACTTCGGAAAAGCCTTGATGTGCTTGTTGAAACAGACGAAAAGCTGAAATCAGTTTCCGTTAATCAAAGATTTTTAATTGAACAGCTTATTTCCCGTTTGCTTTTGATTGCAAAGGAGGGCAGAATCTAATGCTCAAAATCCGTGAGGCTGTCATAGTTGAGGGCAGATATGACAAGATAAAGCTTTCATCAATTGTAGATGCTCCGATAATCGAAACCAACGGTTTCCGTGTTTTTTCCGACAAAGAAAAGCAGTCGCTTATCCGCAAAATTGCCGAAACAAGGGGAATACTTATAATGACCGACAGCGACGGTGCAGGCTTTGTAATAAGGAATTTCCTCAAAGGCTCGGTCGATAATTCAAAAATTAAAAATTGCTATATTCCTCAAATCAAAGGCAAGGAAAAACGCAAGGCAAAAGGCGGTAAAGAGGGGCTTTTGGGCGTTGAAGGCGTCAGCGATGAGGTTATAATAAATGCAATCCGCAAAAGCGGTGCCGAGATAATCGGTGAAGAAAATAATATTCCCGAAAGGAAAATTACTAAAGCCGATCTATTTGTCCTCGGACTTACGGGAACTGAAAATTCAGAAATAAACCGCAAGAAGATTCTTAAAAAACTCGGTCTGCCGTCATATCTTTCAACAAACGCATTTTTGACCGCAATCAACTGTCTTTATTCTCTTGAAGAACTAAAAGAGATGCTCTGACAAAATAAAAAATTCATAGGTTAAATAAATCACCTGTTTAGGCAAAAACTAAAACAGGTGATTTCTTATGAAAAAAAGTTTACGGTTGCGTAACGATTGCATTCTCTTTTCAATAGGCGGAGCAGGCTACGCTCTGCTTGAAATTTTGTGGCGGAGAAAAACTCACTGGTCAATGGCGGTCACGGGCGGAACTGCATTTGTGTCGCTTTTCAGATTTTACAAGCGCTTTTCAAAAATGAATATGCTGCAAAAATGCATATCGGGAAGTGCGATAATTACCGCACTTGAATACTGCTGCGGCTGTGTTGTCAATTTGAAATTCAGGCTTAATGTCTGGGATTATTCAAACTGCCGACTTAATTTAAAAGGGCAGATTTGCCCGTTTTACAGCACCTTGTGGGCATTCCTTTGTATCCCCGTCAGCGCATTATGCACTTCTCTCTGCAAAAAAATACAGTAAAAAAACAGGAGCGGTAAGTAAAAATACTGCTCCTGTTATGTTTTATTTATTCGGACTTTTTGTTCTCGCTTTTTTCATCGGATTCGTTTTCTTCGGAAGTGTCGTTTTTCTTGACAACAACCCGTAAAATACGCTGATCCTTAACCTCCATAATGGTAAACTTAAAGCCGTCGGCCTCAATGTTGTCACGCTTGTGGGGGATTGTTCCTGCGTGTTCAAGAATATATCCGCCGACCGTTACGCTGTCACATTCAAGACTGTCCTCGTCCATATCAAACAGACCGAGCATATCTTCAAGCTCCATATCGCCGTTTACAAGGAACTCGCCCTTGCCGATTTTGTAGTAGTTATGCTCAATTTCCTCGTCCTCGTCCCATATTTCACCGACAATTTCCTCAAGCAAATCTTCCATTGTAACAATACCGAGTGTTCCGCCGTATTCATCCGTAACTACCGCAAGATGAATTTTTGTGCGTTTGAATGCATTCAAAATTTTTGAAAGCTGTTGTGTTTTAAACACAAAGTAAGGCGGCTGCATAAGCTCCTTAACATCGGGCGCTTTACCGTCTGCAAGTCGTTCGAGATAATCTCTTGTATGGAGAATACCGACAACATGGTCAACCGTGCCTTCGTACACGGGAATTCTTGAATAGCGGTTTTCAATGATGATATCCTTGATTTTTTCAGGCGAGTCATCAACGCTGATAAATGTGATGTCAACCCTCGGAGTGAGAATTTCCTCGGCAGTAGTTTCGTCAAAGTCAAGTGCGGAGCGAACCATCTCGCTTTCGCTCTCTTCAAGAACGCCTTCTTCCTCAATGCTCTCAACAATGTATTTAAGCTCATTTTCAGTAACTGACGGAGCGTCACCGCTGCTGCCTGCAATCTTTAAGGCAATCATTTTGAATCGTGTGAAAATCCACACAAGCGGTGTAAGAAGTGCCATAAGTCCTCTGAGCAATCCGGCTGTTTTGAGCGAAAAGGCATCGCAATGTTCCTTTGCAAGACATTTCGGCACAATCTCACCGAATGTCAGAACAAGAAAAGTTGTTGCACCTGTTGCAATTGCCGAGCCTGCGTCACCGAAAAGATTCATACACAGCACAGTTGCAATTGAAGAACAACTCAGGTTTACAACATTGTTGCAGATGAGAATTGTTGTAAGGGCATTGTCGAAATGCTCGATTATGTAGAGCGCTGCTGCCGCTTTTTTGTTGCCGTCATCCTTGTAACGCTGAACACGCACCTTGTTTACAAACGAAAATGCAGTTTCAATCGCCGAAAAGAATGCCGAAAGCAAAATAAGAACTAAAATGACAACACCCATAATTATGTCAGATGTCAACTGAATATCACTCCATAACAACTTCCGACAGGTTCTGTCGGAATAATATTTCTTTAATACTACTATAATTCTTTTAAATAATTATTACTTATTAGAAATAAAGAAATAAAATTATTGAAATAATTTTGCTGTAATGGTATAATAAGCACTAAAGGCTTTTTACAATTGAACAATGTGGCTTGTGCGTCTTATTTTTTGTATGCATACATTTTGCGTGCAATTTCGGTGAAACTATTCTCGGAGGTGCATACAATGCCACAAAAATCAAAATCTTCAAAAGTCTCATCAAAAAAAGGGAACTATGTTAAAAATCCTGCACCGGATGACGATCCGCAAAAGCTTGCAAACGACAGCCCCATAAGTGAAGAACAAACAGACCGAATCGGAGAAACAGGTTCTGTTCTCACAACTCATAAGGACTGTGTGCTGCATTGCCTGACGATTATCGGTCAGATTGAAGGTCATTACATTCTTTCACAACAAAACAAAACCACAAAATACGAGCATGTCATCCCTCTGCTTGTTTCGGTTGAGGAGGACGAAAGAATTGACGGACTGCTTGTGCTGATTAACACAGTCGGCGGAGATGTTGAGGCAGGTCTTGCAATTGCCGAGGTGATTTCGGGAATGAAAAAGCCGACCGTTTCCATCGTACTTGGCGGAGGTCATTCAATAGGAATTCCGCTTGCTGTTGCGGCAAAGAAAAGCTTTATCGCAAAGAGTGCGTCAATGACGGTTCATCCCGTAAGAACAACAGGTCTCACACTCGGAGTTCCGCAGACCTTTGAATATTTTCAGCGTATGCAGGACAGAATCACAACCTTTGTTGCCGAAAATTCCAATATTACAAAAGACCGTTATAATCAGCTTGTGCTTAACACGGGTGAGCTTGTAATGGATATCGGAACTATTCTTGAGGGAGAAGAGGCTGTTGAAGAAGGCTTGATTGACGAGGTCGGAACAGTTTCCGACGCAATTGACGCTCTTTATGATTTGATTAAAGAAAACAAAGAGAGCAAGCCAAAGTCTGCAAAATCACGCTCAAAAAAGCAAGAAAAATAATTTCGGGCGTTTTGCCCGAATACATATATATTGTGACGCTTATGATTTGTATGAAATCTGAAATTATGCCAACCCATATGGCTTTTCAGCGTACAAATAACAAAGAAGATTCGTAAAACTTATTTTTTGGAGGGAATACATAACTATGTCAATTTTAGATGCTATTATTCAGGGTGTTGTTCAGGGACTTACCGAATTTTTGCCCGTATCAAGCAGCGGCCACCTCGCAATCACACAGCACATTCTCGGTGCAGGCACAGGCGAAAGCAATCTTTTCTTTAATGTAATGCTCCATGTCGGCACACTTGTTGCCGTTGTTGCATTCTACCACAAACTTGTGTGGGATCTTATCAAAGAATTTTTCCTTATGCTCAAGGATATTTTCACAGGCAAGTTCAAATGGAGCAAAATGAATTATAACCGTAATCTCGTTGTAATGCTCATCATCAGTCTTATACCGCTGTTCTTGCTTTTTCTGCCGATTCCCGGAACAGATATGAAACTCAAGGACCTTGCAGACCGGCTTTCCGCAAGTCCTGTTCTCATAGTAACTGCCTGTTCGCTCATTCTCACAAGCGTACTTTTAACAATCGGTATTATCCGTAACCGCAAGAGTGTTGCCTCAACTCACAAACATCTTGCAGCAAAGAGCAATGCCAAGGCAACAAGAGATAATTTTAATGTTGTTGACGCAATCCTTGTCGGTGTAACACAGGTTTGTGCCGCACTCCTTCCGGGACTTTCCCGTTCAGGCTCAACACTTTCGGTCGGTGAGATGAGAGGAATCTCAAAGCAGAAGGCACTTGACTACACATTCGTACTCGGTATCCCGTCAATCCTTGCGGCGGCACTTCTTGAGGGTGTAGATGCAATCAAGTCACCCGAAGGTTTAAGCAATATTGAATTTCTTCCGCTGATTATCGGAATGGCGGTTTCTGCAGTTGTAGGCTATCTTGCAATCGTAATTTTCAAGTGGTTCCTGAAATCCGACAAAATGGAAATTTTCGTAATCTACACAGCGATTGTCGGTGTTGCATTTATTGTAATTTCAATCATCGAAATGAATACGGGCGTAAACCTTTTCACAGGTGCGCCGATTGCATAAATTTTAAATGGAGTGATTTTATTGGCAGCTAATAAAAATAAAGCTGACAAAACTAAAAATACTGCGTCGGGAAGAAAAAAGACTTCTTCAAAAATCTCATCAAAAGGTGCAAAAACTGCAAGCAGAACCAAAGCATCCGCTGTTCCGAAAAGGAGCAGCGGACTTTCGCCGCGTGTAAGGGCAATCCTCTATGCCGCCGTTGCGGCTGTTTTTGTCTGCATAATTTTCATAAAAGGTTCAAATGTCTGGACAATGATACGCAGTTTCTTTTTCGGAGTTCTCGGATTCGGGATTTTTCTTGTTCCCGTAACGCTTTTTTATTTGTGTGTCATGACCGAAAAGGAGAAACAGGTTGCACGCTATAAGCTGAAGCTTTTCCTTTGTGTTGTCATAATTCTGTTTATCGGGGCGTTGATTTACGCAGGCAGCGGTGCAAAATATTCTGATATGAACTTTTTTGCGTGTCTTGGCAATCTGTTTAAGGATGCCTCCGATACCTCAAGGTATATGACTTTCGATTGCGGAATAATCGGCGGATTGCTCGGCTATCCGCTTGTTGTCCTGTTCGGCAGTACAGCCGCACTTTTTACAAGCTTTGTTGTAACAGCCGCACTTATCCTTATTGTTGCGAACATTTCTATTAAAGATATGACAGCGGCGGCGTCAAGGACAGCCGTACATATCCGTGAAGCAGGTGAGGAGAGGGCAAGAGTTCGCAGAGAACGCAGAGAAGAAAACCGTGAGAGAAAGCTTGCCGAAAGAGGCGATATCGACATTGCGCTTGAAGGCGAAAACAGAAAGTCCTCGGGAAGTTTTATTGACATTCCGCTTGATGACAAAAAGACAAAGGTCAAGAAAGCAAAGTCGGCAGTAAACGGAATTGACACGGATATTGCCGATTCAAAGGAAGAAAATGCCGCAGACAAGGATCTGTCGCAGGATCTCATCAACATAATCAATCGTGCAAGCAAGCCTATGGGCAAAAGTGCCGACAATACGGTTTCTGCAATTGCAGAGGATATCTCAAACGAAAAGTCAGCTTCTAAGGCTGAACAGACAGAGGTCAAGCCTGATGCCGAAACTGAGAACATCGTCAAAAAAGCACTTCTCAAAAGCAAAAAAGACAACAGTGAGGAGGCTGGCGATGAAATTGCGGAACAGCTTGACAGAGCTGTTCGTTCCGATAATTCTCAAAAAGAAGAAAAGAAGTATCAGTTTCCACCGATTCAGTTGCTCAAACCAAAGCTAAATTCCGATGACAGCGATGCAATGGAAGAAATGCAGAATAATGCCAAAAAGCTTATTGATACCCTCACAAGCTTTGGTGTAAAGGCAAGCATTGTAAACATCTGCCGAGGTCCGTCCGTAACACGCTATGAGTTACAGCCTGCCCCCGGTGTTAAAATCAGCAAAATTACAAATCTCTCCGATGATATCGCACTCAGCCTTGCCGCAAACGGTGTTCGTATTGAAGCACCTATTCCGGGAAAGGCGGCAGTCGGAATTGAAGTTCCGAACAAGGTTGTAAGCATGGTAACAATGCGTGAATTGATTGATTCGGACAAGTTCAGAAACAGCAAGAGTAAGCTCACAACCGTTCTCGGAAGAGATATCTCCGGTGAAATTGTTGTTACCGACCTTGCAAAAATGCCGCACTTGCTCATTGCAGGTACAACAGGTTCAGGTAAATCCGTATGTGTAAACTCAATTCTTATGAGTATTCTCTACAAGGCAACTCCCGATGAAGTAAAGCTTTTGCTTATTGACCCGAAAATGGTTGAATTTTCAAAATACAAGGGTATTCCGCATTTGCTCATTCCCGTAGTATCCGATGCCAAAAAGGCGGCGGGTGCGCTTGCATGGGCGGTAAACGAAATGCTCCAGAGATATAAAATTTTCTCCGAATACGATTGTAAGGATATTGATTCATATAATTCTCTTATCGAAAAAAATATGAATTATATGGAGAAAAATCCACCTGTTGTTAATGAACAGGGAGAAGAGGTTCAGCCTGTTCTTGAAGTAAACGGACTTCCCGTTGCCAAAGAAAAAATGAGCCGTGTCGTAATTGCAATTGACGAGCTTGCCGATTTGATGATGGCGGCTCCGAGCGAGGTTGAGGACTCAATCTGCCGACTTGCTCAGATGGCTCGTGCCGCAGGTATGCACCTTATCCTTGCAACCCAAAGACCTACCGTTAATGTAATCACAGGTCTTATCAAGGCAAATGTACCGAGCCGTATTTCACTCAAGGTAAGTTCAAACACAGACTCCCGTACAATTCTTGATACAGGCGGCGGTGAAAAGCTCATCGGCCGAGGAGATATGTTGTTTTCGCCTGTAGGCGCTCCAAAGCCTATTCGTGTTCAGGGCTGCTATGCTTCCGATGAAGAAATCGAGGGTGTAACCCACTATATAAAGAAAGCATATTCGGCTCAGTATAATTCTGAAATCGAAGAAAAAATTAAAAGAATTGCTGCAGAAGAAATTGCTCAGGGCAAAAAATCGGGTGATTCAGATTCATCATCTGACGAAGGTCTTGATATTGACAGCAAAATGGAAGAGGCAATCAAGTGCGTAATTGAAGCAGGACAGGCATCAACCTCACTTTTGCAGAGAAGACTCAAGGTCGGCTACGCAAGAGCAGGCAGAATGATTGACGATATGGAACAAATGGGAGTTGTAGGCCCTCATCAGGGTTCAAAACCGAGAGATGTTCTCATGACCTACAACGAATGGCTCGAACGCAGAAATGCACTTGAAAACAGAGCCGATTAATAAATAAAGGAGGGTTCAATATGGCTTTTTTACCGATGAACGCAAAAGAAATGCATGATCGAGGTTGGAGCGAAGTCGATTTTGTATATGTTTGCGGTGACAGCTATGTTGACCATCCGTCATTCGGTGCGGCAATAATCACGAGAGTTCTTGAGGATTGCGGTTACAAAACAGCATTCCTTGCACAACCTAATTGGAAAAACGATGATGATTTTACACAGTTCGGAAAACCAAGGCTCGGTTTTATGGTGTCAGCAGGCAACATTGACAGTATGGTTGCCCACTACACGGTTGCAAAGCGTAAAAGACATGATGATGCCTATACGGCAGGCGGTAAAAACGGCAGGCGTCCCGACAGAGCAGTCACCGTTTACTGCAACATAATCAGAAAGCTATATCCCGATTCTCCCATTATAATCGGAGGTCTTGAGGCATCACTCAGAAGATTTGCTCATTATGATTATTGGAAAAATGAGGTAATGCCCTCAATTATTTTCGACAGCAAGGCAGATTTGCTTGTGTACGGAATGGGTGAGCTGCAGACAATTGAAATTGCAAAAAGACTTTCCGAGGGCTATCCTGTTGAATCGCTTTACGACATCAGAGGTGTTTGCTATAAAATTCGTACAGACGATTATGTGCCAAAGTCGGTTGTCGAACTTCCAAGCTACGAGCGTGTAAAAGAGGACAAGGGTGACTATGCAATTGCATCACGCAGGGAGCTTGAGGAGGCTGATGCAGTAAGGGGCAAAACCCTCATTCAAAGGCACGGAAAGTATATTCTTGTGCAGAATCCTCCGATGCAGCCGCTTGACACCAAACAGCTTGATTATGTCTATTCTCTGCCGTATGAGCGTTGGTATCCAAAGTGTTATGAAAGTCTCGGCGGCGTACCCGGTATTAACGAGGTACTGTTTTCAATCACACACAACCGTGGTTGTTTCGGCGCTTGTAATTTCTGCTCACTTGCTTTTCATCAGGGCAGAGCGGTAACCGTCAGAAGTGAAAAGAGTATTATTGAGGAGGCTGAAAGTTTTCTTGATAATCCACGATTCAAGGGTTACATAAGCGATGTCGGAGGACCTACCGCAAACTTCAGACTTCCGTCATGCGAAAAGCAGAAAAAGCTCGGACTTTGTAAAAACAGAAGATGTCTTGCACCGACACCTTGCCCGAATATGCAGGTGTCACACACGGAATATCTTGATATTTTGCGAAAGCTGAGAAATATCAAGGGCATTAAAAAGGTGTTTATCCGCAGCGGAATCCGTTTTGATTACCTTATTGAAGATGAAAATGACGAATTTTTCCGTGAACTTGTAAAGTACCACATCAGCGGTCAGCTGAGAGTTGCCCCTGAGCATTGTTCGGCGGCAGTTCTCGACAAAATGGGCAAGCCGCATATTGAAAGCTACAAGCGTTTTTGTAAGATGTTCTACGATTTTACGGGCAAGGAAAATAAAGACCAGTATGTCGTGCCGTATCTGATGAGCTCACACCCAGGTTCAACACTTTCGGATGCCGTAGAACTTGCACTTTTCTGCAAGCGTGAAAACATTCACCCAAAACAGGTTCAGGACTTCTATCCGACTCCGGGTACAATTTCAACGAGTATGTTCTATACGGAGCTTGATCCGTACACTCTCAAAGAGGTTTATGTTCCGAAGTCTGAAAATGAAAAGGCAATGCAAAGGGCGTTGTTGCAGTATTTCATTCCCGAAAACAAACCGCTTGTAATCAAAGCACTCATCAAAGCCGGCAGACGGGATTTAATCGGTAACGATAAAAAATGTCTTGTAACTCCGATGGCAGGACAAACACAGGGCGGTTATTCAAAACAGAACAACAACCGCAATTCGCAGAATCAGAAGGGAAGAGGCAAAAACGGCAAAGATAAGTTCGCAAAGTACAGACGAAAAAACAAAAAGAAATAAAATCTTTTTCATACTGAAAATATCGGTATGCGTACTTTTCATTGCCTGTGTACTGCTTGTTTCATTCGGAAAACCTCTCGGAATTCCCGATTGGAACGATGTCTATACATTTTTCGGAATTTCAGCCGATATGGAGTACGATTTTTCTGTTTCGTTTATCAATGTCGGTTCGGCTGATTGTACGCTGATTAAATGCGGAGATAAAAGCGTGCTGATTGACGGAGGAACAAATCTTGTGACCGATAAAATTACAGCCTATCTCAAACGCAGTTCGGTAACTCATCTTGATGCCGTAATCGTGTCACACCCCGACAGCGACCACATCGGTTCGTTGCCCGATATCATAGATGAATTCGGTACGGATGTTGTTTATTTCGGAAAATATTCCGACAACCACAAAATACCCGAATACGAAAAGCTTGTTAATTCTATAAAAGAAAATAATATAAAAACCGTAATTCCCGTTTCAGACAAACCCGTTGAAATCGGAAATATGACCTTTAAATTTTATCAACCCGAAAAGGACTTCGGAAACACAAACGATAATTCGCTTGTAACAATGCTTGAATATGACGAAAAGCGATTTCTTTTTACAGGCGACATTTCGTCAAAAAGGGAAGAATCAATGGTTAATTCCGACAAAGAATTAAAATGCGATGTTCTCAAGGTTGCACACCACGGCAGTAAGTATTCTTCAAGTGAGGATTTTCTTGCAAAGGCAAGCCCCGAAACCGCTGTAATAAGCGTTTCGGCTGACGATACGGCACTTCCCGATTACTATATAACAGCCTTGCTTAACAGCGTGTGCAAAAATGTTTATCGGACAGACAGCGATAAAACCGTTATGATAACAGTCGAAAACGGCAAGATTTGCACCAAAACTCATGCCTGAAAGGTTGACTATAAATTAAATAATGTTATAATATTATTGTTTAACTGACAAAAATCGAAAGGAATTTTTAAATATGGGAGTATATGAAGAACTCGTAGCCAGAGGTCTTATCGCTCAGGTTACGGACGAAGAAGAAATCAGAGAGCTTGTAAACAGCGGTAAAGCCACATTCTATATCGGCTTTGACCCGACAGCCGACAGCCTCCATGTAGGTCACTTTATGGCTCTTTGCCTTATGAAAAGACTTCAGATGGCAGGCAACAAGCCAATTGCACTCGTAGGCGGCGGTACGGGTATGATCGGTGATCCGTCAGGCAGAACAGATATGCGTCAGATGATGACAAAGGAAACAATTCAGCACAATGTTGATTGCTTCAAAAAGCAGATGAGCCGTTTTATCGACTTTTCTGATGGCAAGGCTCTTCTTGTAAATAACGCAGACTGGCTTCTTGACCTTAACTATGTTGAACTTCTCCGTGATGTAGGCGCTTGTTTCAGCGTTAATAATATGCTTCGTGCAGAGTGCTACAAGCAGAGAATGGAAAAGGGACTCAGCTTCCTTGAATTTAACTATATGATTATGCAGTCATACGACTTCTATGCCCTCTATCAGAAGTACGGCTGTAATATGCAGTTCGGCGGCGATGACCAGTGGAGCAATATGCTCGGTGGTACAGAGCTTATCAGAAGAAAGCTCGGCAAGAACGCATACGCAATGACAATCAACCTTCTCCTCAACTCAGAGGGTAAGAAAATGGGTAAAACCCAGTCGGGTGCAGTATGGCTTTCAGCCGAAAAGACAAGCCCTTACGATTTCTACCAGTATTGGAGAAATGTTGATGACGGCGATGTAATCAAGTGCCTTAAAATGCTCACATTCCTTCCGCTTGAAGAAATTGATGAGCTTGCAAAGCTTGAGGGCAGTGAAATCAACAAAGCAAAAGAAATTCTTGCTCATGAGCTTACAGAGCTTGTTCACGGCAAAGAGGAGGCTGATAAGGCTCAGGAGGCCGCAAGAGCAATCTTCAGCAACAAGACAAATACTGACAATATGCCTTCAACAACTCTTACAGAGGCTGATTTTGCAGACGGCGAAATCGGAATTCTTGACCTCATGAAGAAGTGCGGACTCATTCCTTCAAACGGTGAGGGCAGAAGACTTATTCAGCAGGGCGGTGTTTCTGTTGACGATGAAAAGGTAACAGATGTTTACGCAAAGGTTGCAAAGTCTGATTTTGAAAAAGGGTATGTTGTAATCAAAAAGGGTAAAAAGGTTTACCATAAGGCAATTATTGGCTGATTTTAAAAATTAAATAAAGGGGATTAGTGCAAAATGAAAAAATTTTTTTCGGAGTTTAAGGAATTCATAATGCGTGGAAATGTGCTTGATCTCGCAGTCGGCGTTATCATCGGTGCGGCTTTTCAGGCAATTGTAACTTCTCTCACAAGCGACATCATCTCGCCGATTCTCGGTATTTTCGGCGGTGTCAACTTTGACCAGTTTCAGGTTACAATCAACGGCGCAACAATTATGTACGGTAAGTTTATCACAGCGGTAATCAACTTCCTGATTATGGCTTTTGTAATCTTCCTTATCGTAAAGCTTGTCAACAAGGTTATGTCACTCGGCAAAAAAACTGAACCCGAAGAAGCTCCCACAACAAAAAAGTGTCCGTTCTGTTTCAGTGATATTGATATCAAAGCCACAAAATGTCCCCATTGCACAGGCGATATCATCGACCTTACAGAAAAAACAGACGACAAAAAATAATATCGCTGTTACATAAACAGATATTACACAACTTAACAACCAACAAAAAGCCACAGTAGAAAGTTAAAATCTACCGTGGCTTTTTGTAAATTGAAAATTGAAAATGTAAAATTGAAAATTATGATTGAATGTAATATGTTACCTCTTGCACAATCTATGCCGTAGGGGCGTTCATCGGACGCCCGCAAGTAATTTAACAGAATATCCGATAAATATAATTCTATATATGTGCCAAAATGATTGACAAACCGTAACAACGATAATTAAAATAAAAAATCGCTTGTTTTGTGTTTACACCCAAAACAAATGGCGAACACGGTTCGCTGCTACTGTTTGACAATTTAATAACAAAATCACAAAAAATCCTCACACTATAAAAGCCACAGCAGAAATTAAAATCTACTGTGGCTTTTTACGCACAAATTTTATTTACATCTCTATTTATATCAAAAACAAAAATACAATTCCGCAGAGGATTGCTATTGCTGCGCCGACTATGACATCACGCACATAATGCACTCCTGCACACGCTCTCGACACGGAAATCATAACCGCAATGAAGAGGTATGCAATCCCTGCCCACACATTGAACCGCAAAATTGCCATTGCAATGATGAATGCGCTTGCGGTGTGGCGGCTCGGCATACTGTCGGGCTTGCTGTCCTTTGCAAAAACAGGCGCAACTCCGTACCGCACATACGGGCGTTCTTCTTTTATGATAATTCGCAGAAGTGTTATTCCCAAAAACACCCCCGCAGGCACAGTCAGCGACTTTAAAAACAAATCTTTTTGCCACAAAAATGTATATACAAGCAAAATCGGATAGCTTGCAAATACTGTCAGCGGAAAAATTTTATATACGAATTTCAACACATTTTTTGCGGATTTGTTATTCTTGAAGAAATTGGTCAGTTTAATATATTGTTTACGGTTAATTTTCTACATCTCCCGGAGCTTTTTACACTCCGATTTTAACATAACCGTTACACTATTTCAACATTATATTTATCAAACCAGTAGTCAAGTTCGATTATATACGCAAGAATCTGCGGTGCTTTCATCAGTTGACCGTACCACGGATTTGTGATTTTATCGGGATTTTCAATGATATCTTCAATCCCTTTTCGGTCAAGCAGTTCGTTTAGAATTGAACGCTTTTTAAGAATTTTTCTAACCCGTTTTACACACTCGTTGAAGTAAATCGGATTGTGCGTTTTCGGGTACGGGCTTTTCTTTCGCCAGCAAATTTCTTTGGGCAGAATATCCTCAAAAGCCTTTCGCACAATTCCCTTTTCACGGTTGCCCCATGCCTTTAATTCCCACGGCATATTGTACGCATATTCAACAAGTCTGTAATCGCAGAACGGCACTCTCACCTCAAGTCCGCTGAACATTGAGCATCTGTCTTTTCGCTCAAGCAGACATTGCATAAACCAGTAAAAATTCAGGTAGAACATCTCTCGCATTCGCCTGTCAAGATCGGTGTCGCTTTTAAGCTTTGGGGCAAGGCTTATTGTGTCAAGATACCTTTGTCTGACATACTCTTCGCCGTTTTTCAGCACACCGTCCTTGAGAATGCTCCTGCGAATATCCTGACTTTTTGACCACGGAAAACAATCCTCAAAAAGTATTTCATGGTTGTGATACCACGGATATCCGCCGAAAAGTTCATCGGCACATTCTCCCGAAAGTGCAACGGTGTAGTTTTGCTTAATTTCTTTGCAGAAGAGCAAAAGTGACGAGTCAACATCAACATACCCCGGCAAATCCCTTGCCTGAACACTTTCATAAAGTGCGTCGCACACAAGCGTGTTGTCAAGGACAATTTCCCTGTGCTTTGTGTCGGCATTTTTTGACATCATCGAAATAAATTCGTAGTCGGGAGTAGGCTGAAAATTGCTCTTTTGAAAATATTTTTCGTTGTCACGGTATTCAACCGAGTAGGTGTTGATTTTGCCGAGTTTGTGTTCCTTGTTGTACATTGATGCGGTCTTGACAATTATACTGCTGTCAAGCCCTCCCGAAAGGAAAAAGCACAGCGGAACATCACTCACAAGCTGTCGCTGAATTGCATCAGTCAGCAGATATCTCGTCTTTTCAATGGTAGTTACTTCATTGTCTGTATGCTCTTTTGCCTCAACGGTGTAGTATTTTTTTCGGCGAAGCTTTGAGTGTCTATACATTGCACATTCGCCCGGATTAAGTTCAAATACTCCCTTGAAAACTCCGAACGAAGGTGTTCTTGCAGGTCCTAAAAAGAAAATTTCATTGAGTCCCTGTTCGTCAATTTGAGGCTTCACAACATTGCTTGCAAGCAACGCTTTTATTTCTGATGCAAACAGCAAGCCGCCGTTGTATTCGTAGTAAAACAGAGGCTTAACGCCGATTCTGTCCCTGCACAAAAACAGCGATTTGTCGCTTGTGTTGTAGATTGCAAAGGCAAAAATTCCGTTCAGCTTTTTGCAGCAGTCCGCACCGTATTTAATGTACGATTTCAGCACAACCTCCGTGTCGCTGTGACCTCTGAAATGAAAACCCGATGCTTTCAGCTCCTCACGAAGCTCGGCTGTGTTATAAAGTTCACCGTTATAGACAATGACATAGGTCGTGTCCTTGTGACGAACCGACATCGGTTGTTTGCCGTTTTCACGGTCAATTACAACAAGCCGCCTGTGCATAAGCGCCGCCCCTTGGTTAATGTACAAACCGTTTTCGTCAGGACCTCGCCTGTCAAGTGTTTCAGACATTCTGTTGAGCAAATCAATTCTTTCGCTCATATCCTGTGAGTGGTCAATCCATCCTGCTATTCCGCACATAAAGTAACCTCCGTCAATTTTGTTTGTAATTTTTGAGTGAATATAAAAAGCATAAAGCGGTAAAAAGCAAAGCCGCTCCCGAAAGGACAGTTCCTCCGAAAAAACTGAAATTTTCAACCGTTGATGTTGAAAAAACATCGGTTGTAACGGAGAAAAGTTTTATTCCTAAATGCGTAAGCAATGCGGTGATAAATCCTTGTAAAATTCTGCAAAAGAAAAATAACAGTTTATTCACCTTAATATCTCCAAGTGCCGAGAAAATCTGAAAATGTACGCAAAGTCCGCCGAATCCTGCCGAAAATGCAACAACCTCAATCGGCAAATCTTTCGATACCGCAGTAACCGCATTGCAAACTTCCGTGAGTATCAAAAACGGTTTTTGAATATTTTCATCCGTAATGTGTGAGCAGAAAATCTCAGTAAATGCCGAAAACAGCACCACAAATGCGCAGATTGCAAACATTCCCCTTGCACCGTCAAGAACAGACTTTACAAGTGCGTCGCCTTTTTGCGGAGTGCTTATTAATGTTTCTGAATTGGAATTATCATCAAGTTTGTTTCTGCAAACGAATTTTAAAGCAAATCCAAGTATAAAAACCGAGATGCATTGGGCGGCAAATATAATAAGCCCGACTTCAATGCTCGAATAAAGCTGTGCACCGATAAAATTCACAAGAAATCCCGGTCCCGAACACACCAAAAACAGACCTGCCCGTTTACACTCACTTTCACTTGCCGCACCTTTTTTATAAAGCGAATTTACCGTCTTTGCACCAACGGGATAACCTCCGACAAGCGAGAGAATTATTGCCGATGCAAAGCAACCGTCAAGTCCGAAAAGCGGTTTTGTCAGCCATGAAAGATGTCTGCCGATTTTTTCTGCAAGACCGCTATCTGTAATATATGAGGCAAGCACCATGAAAGGGAAAAGTGACGGTACAAGCGTTGAAAGGCACAAGCCTATGCCATTTTCAGCTCCCTTTGAACATTCTTTTGAAAACAAAAGAGCCGTAATGCATAAAAGAAAAATTCCGATTGCTTTAAAAATATTCACCGCCTTTACGGCACTTTTACTCAGGAACATATTAATCACCAATTAATATATATGACGGCAGTTGCATAAAAATAAATGAGAAACGAAAACAGGAGAGATTTTTTTGCCAAAGAAGAAACGAATTGCCGATAAAAACGAAAGATTGCCTTCTCCGATGTTTGATATGGGAACAATGCCGTATATAGAGATGCTCGGAAATCGCAGAATAACCGTTGAGGGCTCAACGGGAATTTTGCTCTATGACAGCGAAAGCATAAAAATTAATACCTGCAAAACCGTAATTTCATTTTGCGGGAGAGGAATGACATTGAAGTGCATTTCAAGCTCCTGCGTTGAAATTGAAGGCTTTGTAACCGACATCAACTTTCTTTCGTGAGGTGAAACTATGCTCCTTAAAATAATACGCTTTCTCAGAGGAAGTGTGGACTTTACCGCAAGCGGAAAATTTCCCGAAAGATTTATGAACATAACCGCAAAAAACGGTGTGAATCTCTGGAATCCCGTTCCGAAAAAGAACGCGATATCAGCCTCAATGTACCTTTCCGACTACAAAAAAATCAGAATTCTTGCACGCAAATCAAGGGTTAAAACAAGAATAACAGCCAAACACGGACTGCCGTTTATTATTAACCGCTATAAGAAGAGAACAGGACTTTTTGCAGGTGCGGTATGCGGAATTATTCTCTGTATTTTTCTTTCAAATTTTATCTGGTCGGTAAAAATTTCGGGTACAGAGGAAATCAGCAATACATATCTTGAATCGTTACTTGGTGATAATGGGATTTCTGTCGGTGTGTGGAAAAACAATCTCGATACAGATCAGATAGAACGCAATATTCAGCTGAAATGTGACGATATCCGCTGGATGAGCATAAACATAACGGGCAGTCTTGTCACGGTTGAAGTTAAGGAAACCTACAAAAAGCCGAAGCTTGACACCTCAAAAAATCCTTGCAATGTAAAAGCCGTTAAGGACGGAGTCATAACACGGATTCAGGCATATAACGGCAGACCTGTTGTTACAAAGGGCAGCGGAGTTGTGAACGGTCAGATTCTTGTCAGCGGGCTTGACGAAACCAAGCAGGGCGATATGCGTTACTTAAGAGCAAACGCAAAGGTTTATGCCGACATTACCGAACAGCAAACGCTTTCAATTCCGAAAAAAGTAACCTACAGTTACGCTGGCGAAAATTATGTTGACAGAAAAAATTTCAGATTTTTATGGCTTGATTTTCCCTGTAACCTTGCCTTTGAAAACTACGACAATTTTGTAAGTACAGTTCACGGAGAAAATCTGTTTATAAATGATGTTGTTCTGCCGGTAGGACTTAAAATCAGAACCGACCGTGAACTTGTAACAACCGAAAACTCTGTAAGTAAAAACAAGGCTGAGGAGATTGCAAAGGCTGATTGTATTCTCTATGAGATTTTTACAAAGAATAAAAGCAAGGTTATTTCAAAACAAATTTCCGTTAAAGAAAATAAAGGTAGCTACAGGGTGAAAACAGATTATATTTTTAACGAAAATATTGCAGATCAGGTTGATTTTGATGTGACAGAATAGAAAAGTTGTGTTATAATCAATTTGTATGTTTTGCTTTGAACGACTGAAATTTTGCAATCGGACACAAACGGAGGGATAACTATGAGAATTTTATGTATAGGTGATGTCGTAGGCAGTATCGGTTGTGAATTTCTTCGCAACAATCTTCCCACGCTCAAAAAGGTGAAAGGCGTTGATTTTGTAATCTGCAACGGTGAAAATTCCGCTGACGGCAACGGACTGACTCCCGTGTCTGCAAAGCATCTTTTTGACAGCGGAGTTGACGCAATTACACTCGGCAACCATTCTTTCCGCAGAAAAGAAGTCTATGACTGCCTTGACTCAAATCCCTTCATTGTCAGACCCGCCAATTTTCCCGAAAATTCAACACCCGGCAAAGGTATAATTAATGTTGACACAGGGCGAAGAATTGTGTCGATTATAAATATTATGGGTAATTCCTATATGGATAACAACCTGAATTGCGCTTTTGAATGTGTAGATAAAATGATTAAACAGGCTGAAAGCAAAATCATAATTGTTGATTTTCACGCAGAGGCAACGGGTGAAAAAAGGGCAATGGGTTATTACCTTGACGGCAGAGTTTCCGCAATGTTCGGAACACACACCCATGTTCAGACCTCTGACGCACAGGTTCTTCCGAAGGGAACCGGCTACATAACCGATACGGGAATGACGGGTACAATACATTCCGTTCTCGGTGTAAAGAGCGAAATTATAATTGCAAAGCTGAAAAATAAGCTTCCGCAGCGCTTTGACCTTGCAAGCGGAGAATGCAAAATGGAATGTACGCTTTTTGATGTTGATGACAAAAGCGGAAAGTGCGTTTCAGCCGAGTCAATGCGTATTGAATAACACAAATCAGCATAAAGTAAATTGTTTCCAATTGTCAAAAAATATGAAACAATCCCGATTAAGTCGGCTTTTTTTGCAGATAATTAGTGTATTATACTATTGCAAAAAACAAGCTGATAATGTATAATGTTATAATGTGAATTATTGTAAAACTGCGTTTGTCTGTGTAAAATCGGCTTATGCAGTTGATTAAGAAATGTACATTAAAAGGATGTGCCTAAATGATAAACGGACAAATTCTCAAACAGGCTGTTATTTCCGGTGCGAATAATATTTCAAACCAAAAAAACAGTATAAATGATCTTAATATTTTCCCTGTACCCGATGGCGACACAGGTACAAATATGTCAATGACAGTCAATGCGGCTGTTGCAGCGCTTGAAGATTTTGACGGTACCTGTGCAGGTGATGCCGCAGGTATCACAGCGTCTGCAATGCTCCGTGGAGCAAGAGGCAATTCGGGTGTTATCACTTCACTAATCTTCCGTGGCTTTGCCCAGGGACTTAAAGATATTGAAGAAGTTGACGGCAAAAATCTTGCCGCAGCACTCGGAATTGGTGTTGACGCCGCTTACAAGGCTGTTATGAAACCGACAGAGGGAACAATTCTCACGGTTGCAAGAATGGCTTACGAGGCAGGTATCGAAGCCGCTAAGTATGACAGAGATGTTGTGTCTGTATGGCAGACAATCGTTGACAAGGCTAACGAGGCGCTTGCAATCACTCCTCAGCTTTTGCCCGTGCTTAAAAAGGCGGGCGTTGTTGACGCAGGCGGTAAGGGTCTTTGCGTAATCTTTGAGGGTATGCTCTCTGTAATTAAGAACGGCATTATGATTGAAGCTGACGATGACACAGCTCCTGCAACCGTCAGCACATTTGAAAGTGCCGCCGCTGAATTTGACGATGACATCAGATTCACATATTGCACAGAGTTCATCGTTGGCAGAAATGCCGAGATTGAAACCGAAATCGGCGAGCTTCGCAGTTATCTTGAATCAATCGGTGATTGCGTAGTTGTTGTAAATGATGATGAGATTATCAAGGTTCATGTTCATACGGAACAGCCGGGCAATGCTCTTTCAAAAGGACTTGAGTTCGGTCAGCTTCTCACGGTTAAGGTTGAGAATATGAAGGAACAGCACAAGAATGTCAAGTCAACAAAGAAAAAGGCTGAAAAGGAAAAGTTTGTTCCCGCAGAACCTGAAAACGATTTCGGCTTTGTTGCAGTTGCCGCAGGTAACGGTCTTAAAGACCTTTTTAAAGACCTCGGTTGTGACAATGTTGTTTCGGGCGGTCAGAGTATGAACCCGAGTACAGACGATATCTATGAGGCAATTATGGCAACTCCTGCCAAGAATGTTCTCGTTCTTCCAAACAATAAAAACATCATTCTTGCCGCAGAGCAGACAATCCCGATGGTAAAAGACAGAAATGTCATCATTGTTCCGACAAGAACAATTCCGCAGGGTATGACGGCAATGCTCAACTTTGATCCCGAGATTTCTGCCGAAAGCAACGCACAGCTTATGACGGACGCACTTGCGTCTGTGGGCACAGGTCTTGTAACCTTTGCCGCAAGAAGCAGTGAATTTGGCGGTAAGAAAATCAAAGAGGGCGACATTATCGCTCTTGAAAACGGCAGGCTTACAATCACAGAAAAGAGCACAGTTAAGGCTCTTGTCAAGCTTGCAAAGGATATGGTCAGCCGTGACACTTCATTCATTACTCTTATCTATGGTGAGGATGTAAGTGAGGAAGAGGCAGAAAAGGCATACGGAGAGCTTCGTGAAAAGTTCGGTTCAAGAACCGATATTACTCTTGTAAAGGGCGACCAGCCTGTTTACTACTTTATTCTCAGCGTAGAATAAGCATTTAAATCGGATTTTTTCAGGGAGCATAATTTTTACGGTTATGCTCCCGTTTTGTATAACGGAGGTGCGGTATGACATCACTTTATAAAACTCCCGTTACAAATTTGAACGGAATAGGTGAAAAGCGTGCCGCACTTTTTGCAAGACTCGGGATTAAAAGCGTTGGAGATTTGATTAATTTCTATCCACGCACATACGAGGATTGGAGCAACATCAAGCATATTGACGAGCTTGAATACGGTGAAACCGTCTGCATAAAGGCTGTTGTCGCAACATCTGTAAACGATACCCGTATAAGCGGCGGAAGAATTATTTCCAAAACCGCAGTCTATGATGAAACGGGTTCAATTCAGCTTGTGTTTTTTAACAATAAATACATCAGCTCAATGCTCAGACAGGGCGGAGAATATTTCTTTTACGGAAAAATCTCATCCGACAGCTACGGAATGCAGATTGTATCTCCGACCTTTGCTCCTGCTGTCAAGGGAACACAAATCCGTCCGATTTACAGACAAACGGCAGGACTTCCGAGTAAATCGGTTGAATCAGCCGTACGACAGGCACTTTCAATGCTGCCGTCAAAAATTAAGGATCCTTTGCCCGATGCCATAAGAGAAAGATTTGACCTTTGCTCACTCAGACAGGCGTTGTTTGACATTCACTTTCCGAAGAACCGCCAACAGCTTGAAGCAGCCCGAAAAAGGCTTGTTACCGAAGAGCTTGTTGTGCTGAACCTCGGAATGAGAAATCTGCGTGACCATAGCAGGGGAGTAACCTCTCTTGAAATCACAAAGGATTATTCAAAAGAATTTGAATCGCTTTTGCCGTTCACAATGACAAATGCCCAAAAACGGGCGGTGTCGAACTGCATAAACGATATAATCAACAAATCATCTCCGCTGAACCGACTTGTTCAGGGCGATGTAGGTTCGGGCAAAACGGCTGTGGCAGCCTCGGTCTGCTACACGGTTGCCAAAAACGGATTTCAGACCGCATTTATGGCGCCGACTGAAATACTTGCCCGACAACATTACAAAACATTTCAAAAGCTTTTTGAAAATACGGATATCAAGGTTGGTCTGCTGACAGGCACACTCAGGGAATCTGAAAAAAAACAAATCAGAAAATCACTTGCAGACGGTTCGATTGATATGGTAATCGGAACACACGCTCTCATTACCGATAAAACCGAGTTTAAAAATCTTGCGCTTGCCGTAACCGATGAACAGCACAGATTTGGCGTTGCACAAAGAGCAAAGCTTCTCGGCAAGGGCAACAATCCTCATCTGCTTGTTATGAGTGCCACTCCGATTCCGAGAACCCTCGGACTTATCATTTTCGGCGACCTCGACATTTCAATAATTGACGAACTTCCGCCGTCAAGAAAACCCGTGAAAACCGTGTTGCGAACTTCTGCAATGCGTGGCGGAGTGTATGACTTTATCCGCAGTGAAGTAAAACACGGCAGACAGGCGTATATAGTTTGTCCCCTTGTTGAAGAAGGCGAGCTTGACGATGTTGCGTCAGCCGAAGAATATGCCGCAGATTTGATGTTGCGGGAATTTCCTGACATAGCAGTAGGCATTGTTCACGGACAGATGAAGTCCGATGAAAAAGACAAGGTTATGCGTAAGTTTGTCGAGAATGAGTATTCCGTTCTTGTTGCCACAACGGTAATAGAAGTCGGCGTTGATGTTCCGAATGCTACGGTTATTGTGATTGAAAATGCCGAAAGATTCGGACTTTCGCAGCTTCATCAGCTGAGAGGAAGGGTTGGCAGAGGCAGTTCGCAGTCCTATTGTATTCTCATCAGCGACAAGGGCAGTAAGACAACAAGAGAACGACTTGAGGTCATGTGTTCAACGAACAACGGTTTTGTTATTGCCGATGAAGATTTGAAAATGAGAGGACCCGGCGACTTTTTCGGTCACAGACAGCATGGACTTCCGCAGATGTCAATTGCCGATTTTGCCGACACAAAAAGCCTTGAACTTTCTCAAAAAATTGCAGACTGCATAATGGACCGTTACGGTGATATCCGAAACGATGAAATACGATTGTTAAAAGCAGAGGTAGACCGCCTGTTTGAGCGTGGCGGACAAAATGCTTTAAACTGAAAAACTATAAATGGGAGAATTAAGTAAATGAGAAAAACCATAACCAAAACACTTTCGCTTCTCTGTATGCTTTGCATCATTATCTGTTCCGCTTTCACATCGGCAGGTGCTGCGTCCTATCCTAATGATGTAAAAACCGAGTCGGACTCAATCCTTCTTGTAAATATGGATTCAGGTCAGACCGTGTATGAAAAAGACGCCGACTCAAAGCGTTACCCTGCATCAACAACAAAGATTATGACCTACATAATTGCGGTTGAAAACATAGCCGATCTTGATAATACAAAAATTCCGATTAAGCAGTCGGTTCTTGATGTTCTCAAAAACACAGGCAGTTCCCTTGCAAATGTTGAAAATCATGTCGGCAAGAGTATGACTGCAATCGATTTGCTTTACAGCATGATGGTTCCCTCGGGTAATGATGCCGCAATGGTTCTTGCCGATTATATCGGTGAAGGCAATGTTGATAACTTTGTCAAGCTGATGAATGAAAAGGCAAAGGAGCTCGGTTGTGAAAACACTCATTTTGCAAATCCTGACGGACTTCACGATCCCGACCACTATACAACCGCCCGTGATATGTACAAAATCACAACCTATGCGCTCACTCTTCCTCGCTTTGAAGAAATCACAAATACCTGTACATACACTTGTGACGGTGACGATACAGCCCTTGTAACAACCAACTACCTCATTGACGCCAACCGTGGCGGTGAGTATTACTATATGTACGCAAAGGGCATCAAAACGGGTACGACTAACGAGGCAGGCAGATGTCTTGTAACGACAGCGTCGGCAGACGGCTATTCATATATGGCAATTCTCCTTCACGCACCGTATGAGGAAGGTGTGACCGAGGACTACGCAACAATGACCGATGCGGCAGACCTTTTCCGCTGGGCATTGACAAGTCTGGAAATGAACACTGTTGCCACCTCGTCAAAGCCGCTTTGCGAAGTAAAGGTTAACCTTGCATGGGGCAAAAACAGTACATTGCTTTATCCCGAAACCGACCTCAGCGCAATTGTTCCGAAAGACTGCACAGATGAGAATATAATTATTGAACAGGATATTCCCGAAAGCGTTGACGCACCGCTTGACAAAGGCACGGTAGTCGGCAAGGCAACAATCTATTACAAAGCAGATGCAAACAGCGAAAAGCAGAAGCTTGCCGAGGTTAATGTTGTTGCAGGCGAAAAGATTGAACGCAGCGGAATTCTCTATGTGTTCAACATCATCGGCACAGTATTTCAGTCCTATTGGTTTATCGTGATTATCGCTCTTATCATTCTCGTTCTCATCATTTACCTTATTATTTCAAAAATTCACGGTAAGCGTAAAAGAAAGAAGAGAAATGTTAAGCATTACCGCAATCTCTGATGCAATAAAAGTGTAATTAAATTGTAAATTTTCTATACTTGAAATTTGAAAACGGTATGTTATAATTATTTTAGGGAATAATTATTCGGAGGTTTTCATATGAAGTGTCCATATTGCAGTTATGAAGAAAGCAAGGTTATCGACTCTCGTTCTGCTGATGACGGCGAAAGAATCCGCAGAAGAAGAGAGTGCCTGAGATGCGGCAAACGCTTTACCACACATGAGGTGATTGAAACTGTTCCGATAATTGTTGTTAAGCGTGACAAATCCCGTGAGGTTTTTGACCGCAACAAGCTTACAGGCGGAATTCTCCGTGCCTGTGAGAAGCGTCCCGTTTCAATTGAACAGATTGAAAATATGGTCAATGATATTGAGGCTCAGCTTCAGTCAAGCCTTGACCGTGAAATTACTTCAAAGCAAATCGGTGAGCTTGCAATGGATCAGCTCAAGAATATTGACGAGGTTTCATATGTACGTTTTGCGTCTGTTTATCGCCAGTTCAAGGATATTAACACCTTTATGGACGAACTCAATAAGCTTCTTACTGAAAAGAAATAGTTTCTTATAAAGAATAAATCCGATACTGTACAGCCTTTCTCGGTTGTACAGTATTTTTTTTTGCGATGTACCGCAACTCTCCGTTCGTGCAGATAGTTTGCAATATCAAAAACATACTATGCCCGAGCGTAAGTGTAGTAACTGTTTTGACGGTTATGTTACAAAACAAATTCTAAGTCTAAACAAGATATTAAAAAAACTGTACAGCCGATTATGGTTGTACAGTTTTTGTTTTATATGTTATTTTATCGGAATGTAACATTGTACGAATTTGCACAATTTGAGCCGTAGGGGATTGTTAATCCTACCCGATAAAGCCTTGAACGAACACAATAACAATCAGCACGGGGAGTGCGTATTTAAGGTACGGCTTCAGCACTCTTGAAAGTTTAAGACCTTTACCCGTGTTACATTCTTCAAAGTAATTGTCAAAGCCCCAGCCGAATTTTGTTGTGCAGAACAGGAGGTAAACCATTGCGCCGATCGGAAGAAGAAGGTTGCTGACAACGAAGTCCTCAAGGTCAAGCACACCCTTGCCGAGAATGTTGAAGTCGCTCCAAATGTTGAATCCGAAAATACACGGCAGACACGCAAAGAACATAATAATTCCGTTGATAATTGACGCCTTTGTTCTGCTCATGCCGAATGTGTCGGTAAGAAAAGCAACAAGGTTTTCAAACACGGCAATAACTGTTGAAAAGCTTGCAAATGTCATAAACAGAAAGAAAAGCGTACCCCAAATCCGACCGCCCGTCATATTTACGAAAACATTCGGAAGCGTTACAAAAATAAGGGCAGGTCCTTGGTCGGGCTGAACGCCAAATGAAAAGCAAGCAGGGAAGATGATAAGTCCGGCAACAATTGCAACAAAAGTGTCCAATGCACAAATCTGAACAGCCTCACCGTAAAGCGTGCGATCTTTGTTCATATAACTGCCGAAAATTTCCATTGATGCGATTCCGAGTCCGAGTGTGAAGAATGCCTGACTCATTGCAGATGTGATTACCTTGCCGAGTCCTACATTTTTAACCTTTCCAAAATCGGGAACAAGATAAAAGCTCAAGCCTTCTCCCGCATTTGAAAGCATCATACTGTTGATTGCAAGAATGACAATCAGCGCAAGCAACGCAACCATCATAACCTTGCTGACTTTTTCAATGCCCTTTTGAAGTCCTCGACTGCATACAAAAAATCCGAATACAACGATTATCGCAAGCCATATAATCATCTCAACAGGCGATGTCATAAGGTCGTTAAACACTCCCGAAACCTGTTCTGAGTTCATTCCGCTTTTAAATGTTCCCGTTGCAAATTTATAGAAGTAATCTAACATCCAACCCGAAACAGGCGTGTAGAACATCATCAAAAGGTAACAGCCTATCATACACAGCCAACCGTGAATGTGCCATTTGCTCTTTGGCTTTTCAAGTGTTTTATAGCTTAATACGGCACTTTTTCTGCTTGCTCTGCCAACTGCAAGCTCCATTGTCAGAACGGGAATTCCCATAAGCACAAGAAATGCAAGATAAAAAAGCACGAACAATCCGCCGCCGTTTTCGCCCGTAACATACGGAAAGCGCCAGACATTGCCTATGCCAATCGCACAGCCTGCACTTACAAGGAGAAAACCTGTTCTCGACTTAAAATTTTCTCTTTGCATAAATATTCTCCTTAAAAATACTGTTGCTTTAATTATACAAACTTTTCACCGATATTTCAAGGAATAAACTTCTTATTTATGCAATTTCTACAACAATCCGAAACCTATAAAAACATGAAGCCCCTACACATTTTCGTGTAGGGGCGGTTTTCTTAAACAAAGAAATTGTCCTTATAATTAATATCTTTCTCCGACAGCAACAATGACACTTCTGCCTGCCATATTAATTCGTTTGTCATAGAGAATAACATTTCTGTCCTCAAGGATTACATCCTGCGGCTCGTTGCCTGTGTTGATATAAAGTTTCCAGTGGTATCCTTCGGGAAGGTCGGGAAGCTCAACATTTACATAATCCCAATAAGCATTGACGCCAAAGTAAACAAACTCGTCAAGTCCCTGTTGTTTAAGACTTGCACCGGCGTACATAACGCCAATCATTCTTGTATCATCGTAATACTTGGCACTCCACGCAACATTTGAATGGATGCTGACAGGCGGATAACTGCATGTTGCCTTGCCTCTGCTGTCTGTAATAATATGGAATCTCTTTCTGAAAGCAATCATATATTTAAAAAATTCAAATACATCCTTATGCTTTTCTTTTCTTGTCCAGTCAAGCCATGAGATAATGTTGTCCTGACAGTAAGCGTTGTTGTTGCCGAACTGAGTGTTGCAGAATTCATCACCTGCAAGGAAAAGAGCAGGTCCCTGACTGCACATAAGGGTTGCAAAAGCATTTTTAACCATTTTTATACGGAGCTTGATGATATTGTAATCATTTGTATCACCCTCGGCACCGCAGTTCCAGCTGTTGTTGTCATTAGCACCGTCAGTATTGTTCCAGCCGTTTTCAAGATTGTGCTTTTCGTTGTATGAATACATATCATAAAGAGTAAATCCGTCATGACAGGTAAGAAAGTTTACCGACGCATTGTAGCCCCTGTAGGTAGGGTCATACAAATCTCTTGAGCCTGTAATTCTCTGAGCCGCATCCCATGCAAGATGGCTGTCGCCTTTAAGAAATTTTCTGAGGTCGTCACGGTATCTTCCGTTCCATTCAGCCCATCTGTTCCATGACGGGAAACTGCCGACCTGATAAAGTCCGCCTGCGTCCCATGCCTCTGCAATAAGCTTTACTCCTCCAAGAATCGGATCAAACGCAAGGCTCTTGAGAAGCGGAGGCTTATCCATAGGAGTACCGTCCTCGTTTCTTCCCAAAATTGACGCAAGGTCAAAACGGAAACCGTCAATGCGGTATTCTGTTACCCAATAACGCAGACAGTCAAGAATAAACTGCTGTACAATCGGCTGATTGCAGTTGAGAACATTGCCGCAACCGCTGAAATTGTAATACTTTCCGTCCGGAGTGAGCATATAGTAAATGTTGTTGTCAATGCCCTTGAACGAGAAGTACGGTCCCATTTCATTGCCCTCTGCCGTGTGGTTGAACACAACATCAAGGATAACTTCAATTCCGTTTTCGTGAAGGTCACGAACAAGCTGTTTAAGCTCTCTGCCTTCGTGATGATGCTCGTGGTCGCTCTCATAGCTTGTGTTGGGAGCAAAGAAACACACGGTGTTGTAGCCCCAGTAATCGTAAAGCTGATGACCTTCATTATTTCTGTATGAACCCATTTCGTCAAATTCAAAAATGGGCATCATCTCAATGGCATTGATACCGAGTTCCTTAAAGTAGGGGATTTTTTCACGGATACCTGCAAATGTACCCTTGTTTTTAACGCCTGAGGAGCCGTCCTGAGTAAAGCCTCTTACATGCAATTCATAAATAATAAGCTCTTCAAACGGAAGCTTCGGCTGAGTGCAGTTGCCCCAGTCATAGTCGCTGTTTACAACTCTTGCCTTATAAACACCCTCATGCTCCTGTTTTTTACCCCAGCCGCTCTGGCCGATTACAGCCTTTGCGTACGGATCAAGAATATATTTATTTCTGTCAAAAATAATACCTTTTTCGGGTTCATACGGACCGTCAAAGGAATATGCATACTCAAAATCAACCTCATCAAGACCGAATACAAGCATTGAATAGGTGTTGCCGATTTTATAAGAATCGGGAAATCTGAGCCTTGCATACGGAATTTTTGCATAAGGCTTGAACAAAAGTAATGTACATTCAACGGCATAAACCGAATGAATAGTAAAGTTTACGCCGCCTGAAACGGTTGTTGCACCGTTCAAAAGAAAGTTGCCGGGTCTGACATCGAAACCACCGACATTATCGGTTGGCTTTAAATCCCTCAACATAATATTTAATCCCCCTAAGTTCCTCTCGAAAAACAAAAATTCAGTCATTACACAACATATGTCTATTTTATCATATTATATGATTTATTCAACGCACTATTTGCAAAAAATATAGTCAAATCTTGTCATTGTCGATTAAAAAGCAGTATTTTTACACAAAAAAAGACCGAAATAAAAGATATATTCGGTCTTTTTAATCATTTGCTTACGCTTATTGTCAACCTATAAAAGTAAATCTGTCTGTTTTTCTGCCGTCAATATCAACTTTTTCGGCAAACATTTTTGCAGGTCTTGCCCAAACTTCACTTGTGTTGTGGAGATTTCTGTAAATTACAAGCTTTTCACCTGTTTCGCTGTGGGTTGCAAAGTTGATAACCTCATATTCGCCGCCCTTGAAATGTAGGTAAATACCCGGTTTGATTTCTTTTGTCGTATTTTCTGCATTGTCCGAATTGCTTTCACAGCAAATTTTTGTTTTAACAGCTTTAACTGAAGTTTCTTCATTTGCAGGAGTTTCGGCAACTTTAACTGTCTCACATTCTGTATTGTCGGCATTGAAATCAACCTTAAAACTGCCGTCATTAACAACAAGAATTCTCGACTGGTAAGGCTGCATTTCAATTTCATAGTAACCGTTCACATCAAAAACTTCGTTGCCGTTGAGAACATCTGTAAGCTTTGCGTTACAGCCCGTGTCAAAGCCGATTCTGTCAACATGGTTGGTAAGGTTGAATGCAACAAAAACAGTCTGATTGTCGGTTCTTCTTCTGTAAACAAGCTTTTCATTCTGAATATTTATATTTTCAAAATCGCCGTACTTGAGAGCTTCGAGTGCAAGCCTTACTACACCGAGTTTTTTGATATGCTCAAGAAGTTCATAGTTCGGATTCGGAATGGAATCAAGGTCAAGACAGGGACGAAGCTCATAATCGCTGTAGGCAGTTCTCATACCCTCAATGCCGAATTCACTTCCGTAGTAAATTGACGGTACTCCGGGCATTGTATACATCATCGTGTAAACATTGTTAAGATGATTTTTGTCTTTAAGCATACTTGCAACACGGTTTACATCGTGGTTGTCAACGAAATTATATGTGTAGATATTTCTGTAAATACCGCCGTTTGCAAACTGTCTGTTAAGCGAGTGAGCAATTTCAAAATAGTTGTGGTCATTATGGCTTGAATAAATGCCCTTGTAACATTCGTAGTTTGTAACCGAGTCAAGCACATCGGGATTTGCCCAATGATTGTAATCGCCGTGGGTAATCTCGCCGTAGAGCCAGAAGTCAGACTTTTTCTCTTTGCAAACATTTTTAAGTTTCTTGAAAAATTCAATGTCAATACAATCAGCCGCATCAAGGCGGAGTCCGTCAATATCGAACTCATCAATCCAGAATCTTGCGCAGTCGAGAAGATAGTTCACAACCTCGTCATTGTGGAGATTAAGCTTTACAAGGTCATAGTGACCTGCCCAGCCCTCATAGCTGAAACCGTCATTATAAGGGCTGTTGTTCCAAAAGTTTACATTCTCAAACCAAGACGCATATCTTGAATTTTCACGGTTCTGCTGAACATCCTTGAATGCAAAGAAATCTCTGCCCACATGATTGAAAACACCGTCAAGTAAAACTTTGATGCCGTTATTGTGAAGTGTTTTGCAAATCTTCTTGAAAGATTCGTTATCGCCGAGTCGGCAGTCGATTTTCTTGTAGTCAATTGTATCGTAGCCGTGTTTTGAACTTTCAAAAACAGGGTTAAAAACAAGTGCGTTTACCGACATTGACTTCATATGGTCAATCCAGCCGTAAATTTTGTCAAGTCTGTATTCCTGTTTGAAATCATTTTCCTTTGGTGCTCCGCAAAAACCGAGCGGATAAATATTATAAATTACGGATTCATTTATATATCCCATTATATTATCTCCTTTTTGCACAGAATAAAGCAATGTACGAATGCAGTGTTTTGTGTACATTAATCATAATTATAACACTAAAATTTCTATTGTGCAACCGAATAATTTGTGTTACAATGTAACATATTGATGATTTTCAAAATACTCGGAGGAATAAAATGCTTAAAATACCCGAAAATAAAACAAGAAAAAAATTCAGAATCACACTCTGTGTGCTGTATCTCGTAGAAATCGTACTCTGTGCGTTGCCGTATTTCCAGTACATTGACGATAAAAATGTACTCCATTCATATTCGGTATTTGACATTATGGCTGTATGGGGATTCAGCGGTACAAATGATGCGGTTTTCAAATATTCGCTGTTTATGCCGATTTTCTTCATTATTCCGATTGCAGGATTTTTCTTCTGCGCTCTCGACAAGGAACGCAATATGAAGAATATTGTTTCAATCATCTGCTGTTTGCTCGGCGTGCTTTCAATCCTCACAATGGTAAGCTACGCAATCAGCCTTGCATCGGTAATCGCACTTCTTCTGTACATCCTCATCTGCTTTCTCACAACGCTTTCAATCTTTGCAAGATTTACCGACAAGGATGCTACGAAAGCTCCTGTTAAGCAGAAAAACACAGACCCGAACAGGGAAGTGTGATTTGGCAAGTTAAAAATTGAAAACGGAAAATTGAAAATTTCGGTCGGGAACACAGCTTGCTTAATGCAAAGCATTGTTTTCCTGACTTTATTTTATAAAATTAAAACACGGCAGTTCATTATCTGAAATGATTGCCGTGTTTATTTTTGCCGATTTAAATTTTAAAATTCCGTCAGAACAATGTGTGCCTGAGAATTATCGAGGACTAACGGCTTATCCATATCAACTCTCTTTAGTTCTCCGTAGAGTCTGCCGAAAATTACGGTTGTTTTGTCCATATATGCCGCCATAGCCTCGCCTTTTACGGTGAACGGCTTGAATGTAATGTCAACTGCCGAATATCCCGCCTTAAAGTACGACGGTCTGTCAAGCTTTCCGCCTGTGCTTTTAACATTTATCTGCGACAGTTTTACAAGATGACCGTCTGTGAAAAAGCAATTTTCGTTGCCGTAACGGTTGTCGCCGACTCTGCTTGCAAGACAGAGGGAAAAGCGTTTCCCGTCAATAAAGCAGTCGGAGCTTAATCTCTGGTAATTATGCTTTCTCGGCTTTGAAAAGCGTGTCCAGTCAAAGTAAGCGTTTGTGGTTGTTTCGTTTAAAGAATATTCCATACCGCCAACACGGATAATTCCGCCTGCGACAAATTTGGGAACAAAGCGTTTGAGATAAAAATATTTTCTGTCTCTCTCAAACGGTGCAATTTCGTTAAGACTTTCGCCCGCCGTCTTTTTGAGATTAATGTTAAAGTAAAGATTTTTTATGCCGCCAAAGTCGATAAAATCACATTTTAAAAATCTTCCGTTCGGTGTGTTTGTCAACTGCAGCTGAAGTCTTTTGTCCGTGTACAAAAGCTCTCCCGAACTGCCCGATTCGGGAAGCTCATTCTTGCTGAAAACAAATTTCTTTACAACACAATCATAAATCACACCGCCTCTTTTAAGGTCGGCAACCGCAATTTTCACCGCAAATTCCATGCCTAAATTTTCAACCGAAAGATAGAGCGAAACCTCTGTGTTGCTTATGAAATAGCAATCTCTTTCGCTGTGTTTTCCGCTTGTTTTGCTCTGTTCGCTGTTATATTCAAAAACAGGCGTTCTTGCCCAGCCTGCACACATAACCTCTCCGTTTTCTTCAAAAACATTATGCTTTTCGGTTATCTCATGTTGCAAAACAATCCCTCCGTGTTCTCGTTTTTAAAATTTTCCATAAAATCACACCATACAATATACACAAAATAATTATGCTTTTCAAGAATTATAACAAAACTGTAAATTTCGTTTTCTGCCGTCAACGGTATATGTACTAATTTTCGGATTTCATGAATAATCTGTAATAATATCATATACCTGTGAGGGCGGTTTTTATGAAGAAATTTGTCATTTCGCTTTTAATCTGCTTATGTTTTCTGCTTTGTTCATGCAGTGCCGACACATCGGGATATCAAAACGAGCTTACCTGCACAGACTGGAGTGCAGAGCTTGACGGCGGCGGAAAGATAAGCCTTTCGTTTGACGGTGGCAATGCGTCCCTTATTATGATGAGCGGAAAAGACAAGGCGGAGCTTTGCGGAAAATATGTTGCCGATGATACAACGCTTGTCATATTTGTGCCGAAACTTTACCGAAACTACACCTTTGAATATATTCCCCACGGAAAAAAGCTTGATTTGTCATACAACGGTTCAAAAATCACGCTCAGCCGTGCCGATAACACGCAAAAAACCGAGTAAATCAGCCGTTCAATGTTTCTTATGTACATTTTGAGCGGAATACGCAGATTAACGAATAATTTTATTGATAAATAAAGTTGTGTGTGTTATAATGTTTTAAGCTATGTTATTATGCCATTTTTGGATTTTTTCGGAGGTATTGTTTTGGTAGTGTTTGGAATTGATCCCGGATATGCCATTGTAGGTTGGGGAGCAATCAATTTTCAATCGAATACATATAAAACTCTCGGTTACGGTGCAATTGAAACCGTTGCCGGAACTGATTTTAACAAACGGCTTGAGTACATCTATGACGAAACCTATGCTATTCTCAACAGATGTCGCCCCGACGCCCTTGCAATCGAAAAACTTTACTTTCAGACCAATCAGAAAACGGCTATCAATGTTGCTCAGGCAAGGGGAGTAACCCTGCTTGCAGCACAAAAACTTAAAATACCAATCTTTGAGTACACTCCTCTTCAGGTCAAAACGGCTGTAACGGGATACGGCAAGGCTAAAAAACCACAGGTTATGGAAATGACCGCAAGGCTTTTAAAGCTGAAAGAAATTCCGAAACCCGATGATACCTGTGATGCACTTGCAATTGCAATCTGTCACACACAGGCGGCAGGCTCACAGCTCAGAAGAGTAATGTACGGAAAGGGACTTTAAATATGCTTTATTCCGTAAGAGGAAAACTTATTGCTATAGAATCAAATGCGGCGGTAGTAGAGTGCGGCGGTGTCGGCTATATGTGCCAGACAACAATGAACACACTCAAAGCCGTAAAGCTTAACACAGAGGTAACGCTTTACACCTACCTTAATGTAAGGGAAGATGCGGTTGACCTTTTCGGCTTTGCAACAAAGGCAGAGCTTGAAACCTTTAAAAACCTCATCAGCGTAAGCGGTGTAGGTCCAAAGGCAGGACTTGCGGTTTTGTCGGAGCTCAGTCCCGAACAGGTTGCAATGGCAATTGCCTCCGATGACCTCAAAACAATTACAAGAGCACAGGGAATAGGCAAAAAAATTGCACAGAGAATTGTTCTTGAACTCAAGGACAAGCTTGCAAAAGCGGCTAAAGAGGACAGTTCCTTTGCACAGGCTGCACAGAACAGCGTGAATGTTTCAACTGGAAATGTTCCGAAAGCAATCGAGGCACTTGGGGTTTTGGGCTATTCTCCTTCGGATGTTTCGCCCGTACTCGCAACACTCGACAGCGCCTTGCCTGTTGAACAGCTTATTTCGCTCACATTAAAACAGATGGGAAGACAGTAACATATGAGTAAAATGGAATTCTCGGATGAATTTGATTTTGAAAACAGAATAACCGATACTTCCGAAATTCCCGAAGATACGGCAGAGAGCGACAACCCTCTGCGACCGAAAACACTTTCGGAATACATAGGACAGGAAAAGGCAAAGGAAAACCTCAAGGTCTTTATCGAGGCGGCAAAAATCAGAGGCGAAACCCTTGACCATGTACTGCTCTACGGTCCTCCGGGACTCGGTAAAACAACTCTTTCGGGAATCATTGCGAACGAACTCGGTGTGTCAATGAGAATAACCTCAGGCCCTGCAATTGAAAAGCCGGGTGACCTTGCGGCATTGCTTACCAACCTTAACGAGGGCGATGTGCTTTTTATTGACGAAATCCACAGACTGAGCCGTTCCGTTGAAGAAATACTTTACCCTTCAATGGAGGACTTTGCAATTGATATCATCACGGGTAAAGGTCAGATGGCGGCTTCGTATCATCTGCCGTTGCCAAAATTTACACTTGTCGGAGCAACCACAAGAGCAGGTCAGCTGACCGCTCCTTTGCGTGACCGTTTCGGTGTGGTGTTAAGACTTGAGCTCTACACTCCCGAGGAGCTTGCACAGATTGTTGAAAGAAGTGCCGGAATCCTCGGAATAAAAATTGAACATGACGGTGCGCTTGAAATTGCGTCTCGTTCAAGGGGAACACCACGAATTGCAAACCGACTTTTAAAGCGTGTGCGTGACTTTGCACAGGTTATGTCAAACGGCGTCATCACACTTGAAACCGCAAGGACAGCACTTGACAGACTCGAAATTGACGAACTCGGTCTTGACCGCAACGACAGAAGAATGCTTGAGGCAATCGTTCGTTTTTACAACGGCGGTCCTGTCGGACTTGAAACACTTGCGGCGGCAATCGGTGAAGAGGCTGTAACAATCGAGGATGTCTATGAACCGTATCTTTTGCAGATAGGTTTTGTCAGCAGAACACCGAGGGGCAGATGCATAACTGCCGAGGCTTGCAAGCATCTCGGCTGTGAATTTCCTAAGGGCGTTGTAAATGCACAGCCTACACAGCCGACTCTCTTTGGTGACAGGGAGTCATAAATCAGTCACAATATGAGTGTATAATTCAACAGAGCGCAAGGCTTTTACTTGGGTTATACCGAAAATTGCAGTTTTGAAAATTTACAATCTACAAATTATTTAACGGAGGAATATATATAATGGGAAGATTATTCGGTACAGACGGTGCAAGAGGTGTTGCAAACGCAGAGCTTACACCCGAACTTGCAATGAATATAGGCAGAGCGGCGGCAATGGTTCTTATCAGCGATGAGGTTGAACACCCCACAATTTTAATCGGTAAGGACACAAGACTTTCGGGCGATATGCTCGAGGGCGCACTTATTGCAGGACTTTGCTCGGTAGGTGCAAATGTTCACATTCTCGGGGTAGTTCCTACTCCTGCGGTTGCTTATCTTGTAGGCAAATACAATGCCGATGCAGGTATTATGATTTCCGCATCACACAACCCGTTTGAATTTAACGGTATCAAAATTTTCAGTTCTGACGGATGCAAGCTCCCCGATGCCCTCGAAAACAGAATTGAAGAAATCGTACTTGACCATGTTGTTCCATATGCATCCGCAACAGATGAAAATATCGGCAGAGTAACATATGATACAGAGGCGGCTGATTTGTATATTGACCACCTTGTTTCGGCAGTTGACTGCGACTTTGAGGGTATGGAAATCGCACTTGACTGCTCAAACGGTTCTTCTTCAAGAACAGCCGAAAAGCTTTTCACAAAGCTTGGTGCAAAGGTTCATATGCTTTTTGACGAGCCTGACGGTGTGAACATCAACAGTGACTGCGGTTCAACTCATATGAGCAAATTGCAGAAGTATGTTCGTGAACACAAGCTTTTATGCGGTCTTGCATTTGACGGTGACGCCGACAGATGTCTTGCGGTTGACGAAAACGGAAACCTTGTTGACGGCGATTACCTTATTGCAATCTGTGCAAATGATATGAAGCAGAGAGGCGTACTCAAAAAGAATGTCGTTGTCGGAACAATTATGACAAACATGGGCTTTAACAAGTTCTGCGAAGAAAACGATATGCACTTTGTTTCAACAAAGGTTGGCGACAGATATGTTCTTGAGGCTATGATGCAGGAGGGCTACAACATCGGCGGCGAGCAGAGCGGTCACATCATTTTGCTTGACTATGCAACAACAGGCGACGGTCAGCTTTCAGGTGCAATGATTCTCAGCATTATGAAGAGAACAGGCGAAAAGCTCAGTCAGCTTGCAAAGATTATGGAGCGTTTGCCGCAGGTGCTTATTAATGTAAAGGTCAGCAGAGAGGGCAAGCTCTCATTCTATACAGACAGGGAAATCAAGGCTGAAATCGAAAGAGTTAGCGAAATCCTCGGTGACAGAGGCAGAATCCTTGTTCGTGTATCGGGAACAGAACCTCTCGTAAGAGTAATGCTCGAGGGTGAAAACCTCGAAGAAATTCAGAACCTTGCGGAAGAAGCCGCACAGGTAGTAAGGGAAAGACTTGCATAATGCGATTATCTGATAAATGGAAAGATTATGAACTTATAGATACCTCTGACGGGGAAAGACTTGAAAGATGGGGAGATATAATCCTTATCCGTCCCGATCCGCAGATTATCTGGTCAAGCGAAAAGAAAAATCCTCTTTGGTATTCGGCACATGCCCGTTACCACCGCTCAAATCGTGGCGGAGGAAGTTGGGAGCAGTACAAAAATGTTCCCGACCGCTGGACTGTAAGTTACGGCGACCTCGTTTTCAACATCAAGCCTATGGGATTCAAGCACACTGGTGTGTTCCCCGAACAGGCAGTTAACTGGGATTTTGCCGCAGAAAAAATTAAAAACGAAAACAGACCGCTTAAAATTCTCAACCTTTTCGGTTACACAGGCTGTGCAACTCTTGCGTGTATGAACGCAGGCGCAACCGTTTGCCATGTTGACGCATCAAAGGGCATGGTTCAGTGGGCAAAGGAAAATGCCGCATCAAGCGGTATTGCCGACAGACCTGTCCGTTGGCTCGTTGACGATTGCGTAAAATTTGTACAGCGTGAAATCCGCCGTGGCAACAGGTATGACGGAATCATCATGGATCCTCCGTCATACGGCAGAGGTCCGGGCGGTGAGGTCTGGAAACTTGAAGAACAGCTTTATTCACTCGTAACCCTGTGCAAACAGGTTCTCTCAGACAATCCGCTGTTTTTCATTCTCAATTCCTACACAACGGGACTTTCTCCCGCTGTAATGGAGTATTTGCTCGGGGTTCTTTTGCAGAAGGACTTCGGGGGAAAAGTATCAAGCGATGAAATAGGACTGAAGGTGAGCGACACGGGACTTGTATTGCCGTGCGGCTCAACCGCAATATGGGAGAAATAATAAATGAGCTTTATTTCACTTGACAACATCAGCTTTTCATATTCCGACATTGAAAGCGGTCAGCCGTACAAAAATGCGGTTGACGGTGTTTCTCTCAATATCGAAAAGGGTGAATTTGTTGCCCTTCTCGGTCACAACGGATGCGGAAAGTCAACTGTTGCAAAACATCTCAACGCAATGCTATTGCCGGATAAGGGCAAAGTGTATGTTGACGGAGATGACACATCAGATGAAAACAAGACATATGACATAAGAGAAAAAGTGGGACTTGTACTTCAAAATCCCGACAACCAGCTTGTTGCAAGCGTTGTTGAGGAAGATGTTGCATTCGGCCCCGAAAACCTCGGAATACCGCCAAAGGAAATCCGGCAGAGGGTTGACGATGCCCTCAAAGCCGTTGATATGTACGATTACCGTGAACACGCTCCGTTCAAGCTTTCGGGCGGTCAGAAACAGCGTATTGCAATTGCGGGAATTCTTGCAATGCAGCCGCAATGCATAGTTCTTGACGAACCCACGGCAATGCTTGACCCTAACGGCCGTGACGAGGTAATGACAACGCTTTTAAAACTCAACCGTGAAAAGAATATGACGGTTGTCCTCATCACACATTATATGGAAGAGGCAGTCCTTGCCGACAGAGTTGTCGTTATGGACGCAGGAAAAATTCTCACTCAGGGTACACCCGAAGATGTTTTTTCACAGGCGGAGCTGCTCAAAAAGCACCGTCTTGATGTTCCGCAGGCAACAGAGCTTGCATACAGACTCAGGGGGTGCGGAGTGAAATTTGACAAACTCCCTCTCAATGCAGAGCAATGTGTAAAAATGCTTGAGGAGGTGCTGTCATGAGCAAGGTGCTTGAACTGAAAAATTTAAGCTATGTTTACGGAACAGGCACTCCGTTTGAGAAAACCGCTGTCAATAATTTGAGCCTTTCAATTGAAAAAGGCGAGTTTATCGGCATTATGGGACACACTGGCTCGGGCAAGTCAACACTTGTTCAAATGCTCAACGGACTTATGAAACCAACTTCGGGACAGGTTCTTCTTGACGGCGAGGATATCTGGGCAAATCCCAAGGATATCAGAAAAATCCGTTTCAAGGTCGGAATGGTATTTCAGTATCCCGAATATCAGCTTTTTGAAGAAACCGTTGCCAAGGATATCGCATTCGGCCCTACGAATATGGGCAAGAGCGGTGCAGAGCTTGAAAAAGCGGTAAATGACGCCGCAAGATTTACCGGACTTAAAGATGAACTTCTTGAAAAATCTCCGTTCGATCTTTCGGGCGGTGAAAAGAGAAGGGCGGCAATTGCAGGCGTTATAGCAATGAATCCCGAGGTTCTCGTTCTTGACGAACCAACCGCAGGTCTTGATCCTATGGGCAGAGATGTGCTGTTGAGCCAGATTGTGCAGTATCACAAGGAACGCAAAAACACCGTTATCCTTGTATCCCACAGCATGGAAGACATTGCAAGGGTTGCCGATAAGATAATCGTTATGAACAAGTCAAACCTCGTTATGTTTGATAAGACGAAAGAAGTTTTCTCAAAGGGACGAGAGCTTGAAAAAATAGGACTTCGAGTACCGCAGATAACAAAGATTATGCTTGAACTGCGTGAAAAAGGTTTTAATGTTCCCGAAGGAATACTTACTGTTGATGAGGCAATGGACTGTATTTCCTCACTGCTTGACAAGGAGGGTAAAATATGGTAAGAGATGTTGCGTTCGGTCAGTATTTTCCTGCGAACAGCGTAATCCACAAATGTGATCCCCGTGCAAAGCTGATTATGCTTGTCGGATTTCTCGTAATTATTTTCTGTACTTTTAATTATGCGTCGCTTGCGCTTGTTGTGCTTTTTACCGCACTTTTTGTTGCGGCAAGCAAGGTGCCTGCAAAGTTCTATTTCAAAAGCATGAAAGTAATTATATTTATTATAATAGTAACCTCAATTCTCAATGTGTTCTACGGTTCGGGTGATCCGCTTGTACAATGGGGAATTTTCAAAATTACCTTAAACGGCATTAACAGAGCAATTTTTGTTTCGGTAAGAATCATATGTCTTATCCTTGCAAGCTCCTGTCTTACATTCACAACCTCTCCGACAGAGCTTACGGATGCAATCGAAAGACTGATGAAGCCGCTTGCAAAACTGCACTTTCCCGTTCACGAGATTGCAATGATGATGTCGCTTGCTTTAAGATTTGTTCCCACACTTCTTGAAGAAACCGACAAAATTACTCAGGCTCAAAAGGCACGAGGTGCAGATATGGAGTCGGGTAATATTATTCAGAGGGTAAAGGCGTTTATCCCTATTCTTATTCCGCTTTTTGTTTCGGCATTCAGAAGAGCCTATGAGCTTGCAACAGCTATGGAGTGCCGTTGCTACCGTGGCGGAACAGGAAGAACACGAATGAAAACTATTCATATGGCAAAGCGTGACTATGTATCTTTTGTAATGGTCGCACTTCTAATCGGCGGAGTGATTTTATGCAACATATTTCTGCCTGCGGCAGTTTAAGAAATCTTCTTCTCACAATTTCATATGACGGAAAAGAGTTCCACGGCTGGCAGATTCAGCAGAACGCAATGACGGTTCAGGAAGCTTTTCAAACTGCTCTTTCAAAGATTATCGGCAATGACTTTGATGTAAAGGGATGCAGTCGCACAGACAGCGGAGTTCACGCAAATATGTACTGCATCAGCCTTAAAACAAAGCATCCCATAAAGCCCGAAAGGCTCAAGGCGGCGCTTAACCGTTGGCTTCCGCTAAGCATTGCGGTTCTTGACTGCAAAGAGGTTGCACCCGATTTTCACGCCCGCTATTCCTGCACAAGCAAGGAATATATCTACAAAATCTGGAACAGCGAGGTGCGAAATCCGTTTCTTGACGGATACGCACTTCATTACAGATACAAAATTGACGAAAATCTGCTCGACAAAGCCGCTCAGGCATATGTCGGCAGACACGATTTCACTTCCTTTTGCACGCTTGATAACCGTGAAAAAGGGGATATGACCAGAAATGTAAAAGCCTTTTCGGTAACCCGCGAGGGCGACCTTGTTACAATGAAGGTTGAGGCTGACGGCTTTTTGTATAATATGGTTCGTATTATGGTGGGAACACTTCTCAGGATTCAGCAGGGTAAAATTGCTCCAGATGAAATCCCCTCCATTATAGAAAAGAAAAACAGAAAATATTCGGGTCCCACCGCACAGGCTTGCGGATTGTACCTGAATCGTGTGAATTATGAAAATGACAACAGTTCACAAAAAGGAGTGAACGCTGATGTTTAAAAAATTTAAAGGACATTATTCAAAACGAAAGACACATAAAACCGACAGAGATGTAATGAGCTATGAGGATATGCCTCTTGACGATTATGAACAGGAAAAAACCGAAATGTCGCCGCAGGCTGTCAAGAAAATCGTACTCGGTGCGTGTATTGCCATTGCTGCAGGACTTATAGTTTTTGCCTTTGCAAACCGTGACAAGCTCACATGGGAGAACATCTCAAACTGGTGGACTTATGATGTACTCGGAAATGCAGGTCACGGCTATCCCGTTGACATTATCGGTTCCGAGGTTTCATCGGGCAACTTTGCAGTGTCACAGGGACATGCCGTGTATGCGTCGGACACCTCGTTCGTAACCCTTACAAATTCGGGTACAGAGGTTGCACGACTTCAGCTTACACATTCAAATCCCGTAATGAAAAACAATGAAAACAGATTTCTCACATACGGAATCGGCAGTGCAAGCTATGAGATAAGCAGTTTTGACGAAACGCTTTACTCAGGCAATGCCGAAAATAAAATATACACAGGTGATGTTGCCTCAAACGGTACATACTGTCTTGTTACCGAGGACAACGGTTATCTTACAACGCTGTATGCCTACAGCAAAAATAATAACAGAATTTACAAATATTCTTTTTCGGAGTATTATATAACATCGGTAGCAATTAACAAGGACGGCTCCGGTTGCGTTGCCACAGGTGTGTCAAGTGATAAGGGTTCAGCGGTAACGGGCGTTTATGTGCTTGATTTTTCACAGGAAAAGCCTGTTTCAACCTACAAAATTTCGGGTGACAGCGTGCTTGATTGCAAGTATCTGACCTCAGATACGGCGGTTCTTGTGGGCTCACAGGCAAGCTATATTGTTAAAAAAGGTGAAAAGAATTACAAAACAGTAAGCTATGAGGACAAAACTCTTTCAAATTACTGCTTTAACACAGATACATCAACCTATACAATGGCTCTTTCAAGGAGCGGTGACGGAAGAAGTGTTGCTCTCATAAACTATAACAGTAACGGTGAGGCACAGTACACAATAAATACCGAACACAAAGCCGATTCGCTTTCTGTCTACAAGGGTACGGTTGCAATCCTTGACGGAAATGTTGTTTACGGTTATAATCAAAAGGGAGATTTGCTTTATTCGACAAATTCGGGAACCGGTTCAAAAAAGATTGTGCTTGCCTCGGACTACACCGCTTACATTCTCAGCGTAAATCAAATTAGGTTTATTGACCTTGACAGTGTATCGAGCGACGATACCGCTCAAACTTCAAAACAGGAGTAATAAATTTGGTTGCAGATATAATTATTATTGCCGTGTTTGCGCTTTTGTTTTTTATTGATTTCAAGCGTGGCATAGCAATTACAATTCTCAATGTTGCAGGTGTGGCTCTCACGGGCTTTCTTGCATATCACATTTCAAATTTTCTTGCATCGTGGGTTTATACGGCATTTGTTCAGCAGACCTTAACAATTAATCTGCAACAAATGATTGACACTCAGGGCATCAACTCAGCCATTGCAAACAGTTTTTCGGCTTTGCCAAACTGGGTTATGGGAATGCTCGGATTCTTCCTTTCAATTTTCGGATTGGATTCAAGTGTCTATACAAACGATTTTCAGGTTCCGAACTCTGCCGCAGCGGCGGTGTCAGCTTCGGTGGAAAATCTTATTCAGCCGGTTATCACAGGAATGTTCCGCTTGGTTATCGGTGTAGTTATATCAATAATTATCTTTATAATTATAAAAATTCTTGTCAAAAAACTTGCAAGAGTGTTTAAAATACCCGTGGTGAAACAGATTAATAAGCTTCTCGGCGGTGTGTTGGGACTTGCGGAGGCGGCAATCCTTGTGTTTTTTGCCGTTAATATCTTTTCGGGAGTGCTTGAGCTTTCAAATCCCGAAATGCTTAATAACCCGATGATTTCGGGTGCTGTTTTTAAATTTTTCAGCGTTGCAGTCTGAATGAAGAAACAGGAGGGAACAGTAATGGAAAAAGAAAAAGATGTGTGGAGCTTTAAAACATCCGATTTGGTTACCATACCTAATATTATAACTTATGTAAGATTTGTGCTTATAATCCCGTTTGTATATTTTTTCCTTGCGGAACAGTATATATATGCGGCAATATGTATAGGTTTGTCGGGGCTTTCCGATTGCTTTGACGGAATGGCTGCCAGAAAACTCAATCAGGTAACTCCTCTCGGAAAAATCCTTGATCCCATTGCAGACAAGGTAACGCTTTTTGCGGTCGTTATCTGTATGGTGATTTATGTGCCTATGGTTCTTCCGATTCTTGTAACACTTCTGGTCAAAGACCTTATTATGCTCCTCGGAGGCGCCGATTTAATCAAAAAAAGACTCACTCCGCCTTCTGCAAATTGGTACGGAAAGGTCGGAACAATTATTTTCTACTTTTCCGTATGTCTTATCGTATTTCTCAAGGCCTTTTTTGCCTACGAAAATATGGTGCTTGATCTGATATTGCTTTCGGTTACAGCCGCATCCATGTTATACGCTTTGTATCGTTACGGCAAAATCTATTTTGCAATGATTAAGGACAACGAATCACTTAAAAAGACAGCTGACATTAAAAATAAATAAATTCCGACAAATAAATATTGAATTATTTGTTAAACAGTTGTATAATTCTTATATTACCATGACAGCAAATGTGCAATTTGGTGTCCTAAAAAGGAGTATGCTATGCTTTGTACAAGATGCGGAAAACGGCCTGCGGTTGTTTTCGTTTCAAATAATAATTCCAAAGATGCCCCGACGGCAGGTTATTGCCTTACCTGTGCAAAAGAGCTTGGAATCAAGCCGGTTGAGGATCTTATCAGCAAAATGGGTATCTCTGATGAGGACCTTGAAAATGTTCAGGATCAAATGAACACCCTCATGAACAGTATGGGTGACGGCGATATGTCACAGCTTATGGAACAGCTTGATGCGGATAACCTTGCCGAGCAGATGGGCGATTTTTCTAAAGACGGTGACGGCAGCGAAGATGATGACTTCTCTCACGGTGCACCTGCATTCCCTGCATTTTTCAACAGTATGTTCGGCGGACAGAACAACAATGCGACAAATCAGGATAATAATAAAAAGGGCAAAAAAGAGAAAAAAGAAAAGAACAGAAAGCACATCAATCTTTACTGTGAAGACCTCACACGCAAGGCGAGAGAGGGCATAATCGACCGCATTGTCGGCAGAGACAGCGAGATTGAGCGTGTAATTCAGATTCTTTCAAGAAGAACAAAGAACAATCCTTGCCTTATCGGTGAACCCGGTGTAGGTAAAACCGCTATTGCAGAGGGGCTTGCTCTCCGCATTGCCGCAGGAAATGTTCCTCAAAGACTTAAAAACAAGGAAATTCAGCTTCTTGACCTCACCTCACTTGTTGCAGGCACTCAGTTCAGAGGTCAGTTTGAAAGCAGAATCAAAGGACTTGTTTCAGAAATCAAGGAGAACGGCAACATAATTCTCTTTATTGATGAGGTTCACAGCCTTGTCGGCACAGGTGACAACGAGGGTACAATGAATGCCGCAAATATCCTCAAACCGGCTCTTTCAAGGGGCGAGGTTCAGGTCATCGGTGCTACAACATTCAACGAATACAGAAAATATATCGAAAAGGATTCTGCTCTCGAAAGAAGATTTCAGCCCGTAAAGGTCGGCGAGCCTACAATTGCTCAGTCAATTGATGTTATCGCAGGCGTAAAAGGCTATTATGAGGCACATCACCGTGTAATTGTTGACGATGATATCGTTCGCAAGACGGTTGTCCTTTCCGAAAGATACATAACAGACCGTTTTCTTCCCGACAAAGCAATCGACCTTCTTGATGAAAGCTGTGCCTGTGCCGCTCTCCGCAACAAAAGCATGGAGCGTCACGATAAGCTTGAGGATGAAAGACAGAAGCTTCTCATCAGAAAGGACGCTCTTACAAATGCCGATGAGGTAAACTATGAACAGCTTGCCGAGGTCAACACAAGCCTTGCAAGAATTGACAGCGACCTTAAAGAAATTGACCCCGAAACTCTCGTTTCAAAGGTTACAGAGGAGGATATCGCCAAGGTAATCGAACTCTGGACAGGTATCCCCGCATCAAGAATCAAGGAAAACGAGCTTTCAAAGCTTGCCGACCTTGAGAACGAGCTTAAAAAGAAAATTATCGGTCAGGACGAGGCTGTAAAGGCTCTTGCGTCTGCAATCAGAAGAAGCAGAGTTCAGATTTCGCCTCGCCGCAGACCTGCATCGTTCATCTTTGTAGGTCCTACAGGTGTCGGTAAAACAGAGCTTGTAAAGGTTCTCAGCAAGGAACTTTTCGATACCCCCGAAACTCTTATCAGACTTGATATGAGTGAATTTATGGAGAAACATTCGGTTTCTAAAATTATTGGTTCACCGCCCGGATATGTCGGTTACGATGAGGCAGGACAGGTAACGGAGAAAGTTCGCCGCAGACCTTATTCTGTTCTCCTCTTTGATGAAATCGAAAAGGCTCATCCCGATGTTCTCAATATTTTGCTCCAAATTCTTGACGAGGGCAGAGTTACAGACGCTCACGGCAGAACAGTAAACTTTGAAAATACTGTTATCATTATGACATCAAATGCCGGTTCTGCATCAAAGGACAGCGCATTAGGCTTTGGCAAGACTGAAGAAGATGCCTCAAAAGAAAAGGTTATGAAGGCACTTTCCGAGTTTCTCCGTCCTGAATTTATCGCAAGAGTTGATGAGGTTATCGTATTCAACAGCCTTAAAAAGGACGATTTTGTAAAGATTGCAGACCTTATGCTCTCTGAGTATGTACCGACTCTTGAGGAAAAGCACATCAAATTCACATTTGACGAAAAGGTTTGTCAGCTCCTTGCAGAAAAGTCATGCAACGGTGCAAGCGGTGCTCGTGACCTCAGAAACACAATTCGCAGAGAGGTTGAGGAGAAAATTGCAAACGCAATGATTGAGGCAGGTGCAGGCGGTGTTACTGCAATGCACCTTACAGCCGAAAACGGTGAGCCTGTTCTTCAGTCAATCTGATTTTTACGGTAAAAGTTAACACATAAAATTTCCGCATATCGGGCAGTCATCACGATTGCCCGATTTTTTGTATGCAGTATAATTCTATTAAAGAACAATCCCACAAGGCGAGCCACCGTACCCAATTCGTGAAGATAGTTTGTAAATGTCAAAAAACATATTATGCCCGAGCGGAAGTTTTTTTAAAATTGAAAGTTGAAAATTGAAAATGTAAAATTGTGGTCGGGCAGACAGTTTGCAAAATGCAAATCATTGTCGCCCGATTGTTTTTGTATATATAGAAGTTGCGTTTAAATGTAGAGGCGGATATTATCCGCCCGCACGGCGAGCCGCCGTACCCAATTCGTGTAGATAATTTGTTTTGCATTATACAAACTGTCTACACGAGAGAAAAAAACGGCTGTGTAGCATAATGTACACAGCCGTCTTTTGAAAATAAAATGAAAGAAAGATTAACCTTTTACAGCACCTGAAACAACACCCTCGATGATGTATTTCTGACAGGCAAAGTAGAAAATAATAATCGGAACGATGCTCAGAACGATAAGTGCCATAATAGCACTTGTGTCCGTATGACCGTAACTGCCGTTAAGATACTGAATATGAATCGGAATAGTTTTGTAATCCATATCAAGAATAAGATAGGGGAGAAGGTAGTCGTTCCAAATCCACATTGTTTCAAGGATTGCAACCGAAATAAAAGTAGGTTTCATAATCGGAAGAACAATACCGAAGAATGTTCTCAAAGGACCTGCTCCGTCAACATCTGCGGCTTCCTCAATTTCAACAGGAATTGATTTAACAAATCCCGAGAACATAAATACCGCAAGTCCTGCTCCGAATCCGAGGTATATAATCAAAATACCCCACGGAGTTGTAAGCTTGAGATTGTCGGCTGTCTTTGAGAGGGTAAACATTACCATCTGGAAAGGAACAACCATTGAGAAAATGCAGAAATAGTAGATGATTTTGCATATACGAGAATTTGAACGCTGCAAGTACCACGCACACATTGATGTGCAGAAAAGAATAAGCACAACACCGCCGATTGTAATGAAGAAGCTCCATACAATTGACTTCCAGAACGGATAGTTGCCGTGGAACATACCTGTCATATAGCTTTGAAAGCCCTGAAAACTGTCTGCATTCGGAAATTCAAAGATTGCACGGCTGATTGCCGCATTGCTCTTAAAGGAGTTCATCAGTACAATGAAAACGGGAGCAACATAGAATACTGACACAATAGAGAAGAGAATTGTTAAAATTTTCATTCCTACGGTTTGTTTTTTCTTTACAGGCCTATCCTTAGCCTTTGCTGCAACTTTTGCCATTACTGCTGAACCTCCTTTCTTCTTGTGAAGTAAAGTTGAATAAGGGCAATGATAACAACAATTACGAAGAAGATAACGCCCTCAGCCTGACCTACGCCACGAGAATTCTGGTTTGCATAGAATGTATTGTAAATATTGAGAGCCATCATTTCCGTCTGATAAACCATTGTACCGCTTCCCTGTGATACAATACCCGGAGCACCGCCTGTGAGGGCAAGGTTCTGGTCGAACAGCTTAAATGAGTTTGTAAGTGTAAGGAATGTGCAGATTGTGATGGAAGGCATCATCATCGGCAATGTTACATTTGTAAGCAACTGTCTTTTGCCTGCGCCGTCAATTTTAGCCGCCTCATAAAGATCATGAGGTACGCTCTGGAAACCGGCAATGTAAATAATCATCATATAACCTGCCTGTTGCCAGCACATAAGAATTACAAGTCCCCAGAAACCGTAGTTAGCATTAAGCGCAAGGTTTGTTCCGTAATACTGAAGAATACCGTTAAAAATGTATTGCCAGATGTAGCCGAGAATGATACCGCCTACAAGGTTAGGAACAAAGAAAACAGTTCTGAATACATTTGAACCCCTGATTCCGAGCGTGAGTGCATACGCCACAAAAAACGCAATGAGGTTAATGAGTATAACCGATACTATAACAAACAGTACCGTAAACCAGAATGAATGTAAAAAGCCCTCATTCTGAAAGGCCTTGACATAGTTTCCGAACCCAATGAATACTGCGTCGCTTGTTGTTCTGAATTTACAGAATGAAAGGTAAATGCCGTTAAAGAACGGATATACAAAACCTATAAGGAAAGCAGCAAGAGTAGGAAGAACAAATATAAGAAAATAAATTTTTCTTTTAGGTTTTCTAAACATAATATTTTGCCTTTCCGTTCATAAAAAAGGGGGGGCGGAATGCCGCCCCCCTACCGAACCTGTTAAATTAAAACAGAAATTTTACAATCAGCCGTTAGCCTTTGCATATTCTGTTTTCCAACCCTGTACAAATGCAGTCTTAACAGCATCCCAGTCGCCTGTACCTGCTGCATACTGTGTAAGAGCTGTGCCAACACCGTTTTTCCAATCTTCACTTGGCATTGTTGTGAAGTTCCAGCTTACCGGAGTTTTGCCTGCTGCTGTGAGCTCGTTATCAATCTTAACAAACACATTGGTTGCTTCCTTAGCATTCTTGAAAGGAATTACAAAGCCCATATCATCAGCAAGAGCAGATGTACCTGTTTCGTTTGTTACACACCAGTTCAAGAATTCAAGAGTAGCTGCCTGATCGTCAGCACTTGCCTTGTTGTTTACACACCAGTAGTTCTCTGAACCTGTGCAAAGACCCTGATTAGCTTCATCGCCTACGCCGATGTAAATCGGGAGCATGCCGAGTTCGTCGTCCTTCATACCTGCCTTGGTAACTGTTGAATATTCCCAGCTACCGTTCTGGAAGAATACTGCTTCGCCTGATGTGAACTCTGTTTCAGCGTCTGTACCCTTCTTGCTTGCGAGGTCTGCAGGCTTACATGTCGAATCTGTGATGTAGAGATCCCAAATGTTCTTATAGTTTTCAAGGTATTTACCCTCGATAGCGTCTGTTGATTTAATGCCCTTATCCTTGTACTCAAAGTAGATAGGAAGGTTAGCAAGGTGAGTTTTGAATCTCCAGTCAGATGAAGAATCCATACCTGCTGATGTGAACGCACCCTTAACGCCGAGCTTATCCTTATTCTTCTGGATTTCATCGGCAACAGTCTTTAACTTCTCAAAGCTGTTGATGTCCTCAATTTTCTTAACCGAAGCAAAGTCAGAATCGCAATACTTCTGGAGAAGAGTCTTGTTGTAGATAATGCCGTATGTTTCAATTACATAAGCAATACCGTAAACCTTGCCGTCCTCTTCAAGTGCATAATCCTTTGAAGTAAGCTGATTATAAATTTCTGATGAGCTGAGGTCTGCACAATAGTCTTTCCAGTTAGCAAGACCGACAGGACCGTTAACCTGGAAGAGTGTAGGAGCGTTGTCCTTGTCCATCTCTGCTGTAAGTGTTGACTCATAAGTACCCTCGGCAGCTGTCTTAACAGTTACCTCAACACCTGTTTCGTCCGTGTACTTCTTAGCAAGAGCCTGCCAATCCTTGTCCTGCTCAGGCTTAAAGTTAAGATAGTAAACTTTACCGTTTTTTGCGTTGCCTGCTGCACTTGAATCATCTTTTGATGAACCTGATGATGAAGAACCGCCGCAGCCTGCAAGAGCAGTAGCAGTCATCATACCTGCAACTGCAAGAGCTGCAGCTCTTTTGAATGTTGATTTTTTCATAGCTTTCACCTTAATTAAAAATATTTATCCGCTAAACCCGGATATTGGCGAGAGAACAACATTCTGTGTTCTCTCTGTTGCAACAATCATAACACACTATTTATGAAAATACAATAGATTTTTTTAAAAATTTTCTCTGTGATTAGTCAAAACGAAGGTATTGACCAAATGTAATTTCAAAATCAAACAAAAAACAACCGCATATTATCTGAGTTTTTTGACTTATTTGTCAAATAAGAAATATTAAAGCAACATTAAAGTTACAATATTGTAACCTGTCAAATATGGTCATTCTATTGAAAATGACAGGCATTTTGTGCTAAAATTATGTCAAATTTGTTTTTTAAGAAGGTTAATTTAGCAATTATGAAAAATTTCAATCAATCATCACTCGCACGATTTTTCACCAGATTTCCTAAGCTGTTATTTGCGGGATTGATGTACTCAATTCCGTTTGCCGTATTTTCCGGAATATTCATTCTCATAAGCTTTCTGTCCGGATTCAACAATGTAATATTATGGAGCTTGGGTATAATTCCTGCAATGCCGTTCTATTCCGGACTTGTAATGGTAATCCGCAAAATTTCGGTTGAAAAAGAGGATGTAAATGTTTTCAAAACTTTTGTACAGGCATTTCGTGAAAATCTGAAAAAATCAATCTTCAACGGATTTGTCGCTTACCTCATAGTAGCATGTTCGTTTTTTGCAATTCTCTATTACGGAACACTTGCTCAGACAGACATAGTCTACGGCTCTGTCTTTACAATATATATAGTGTTCTCAATTGCAATGCTGATTATGCTGTTCTATGTACCCATGCTAACAATTACCTATGACCTCAGACTCCGTGACATTTATAAAAATTCACTCCTGTTGATTTTCGGTAAAATTCTCAGAAATATTGTAGCACTTGTGCTTGTTGTAATAGTTTCATTCGCAGTATTTCTCGCAGTAATCTATGCAAAGGGTGCAATGCTTGTTGTTGCAGTTGCTCTCTCGGTAATTTTCTACCCGATGATTGCAACCTATATAATAGTATCCGTAATCGCAAAAGGCGTGCAGGAGTCTGTCGGCTACTTCACAGGTGATAATGTGCAGTATGTCCTTACGGAAGAAGTTCAGCGTGAAACCGAAGCAGTCGAAAATGCAAATTCCGATGATGACTACATCTTCGTCAACGGCAGAATGATTAAAAATCCGGCTAAAACGAATACGAAAGAGTAATTTTTAAAGCACTTTGCAGAATGCAGGGTGCTTTTGGTTTTATATGCATAATGTGTTAGGCATATATGTATGATTGATGTGATTGCTGTTTTTTGACTGACATTTGACTAATATTTAAGCAATATTATGCGATATTTTGCAATATTTTACGGTAAAAATAAACAAATAAAAACCGCACCAAAGAGCCTGAAAACGGCTTTCTGATGCGGTTTTTGTTATGGAGCTGAAGAAGGGACTTGAACCCTCGACCTACTGATTACGAATCAGTTGCGCTACCAACTGCGCTACTCCAGCGTTTAATTTTTCGGTTGTTCGGCTGTAATAAAGCAAAAATACAGAACGCAGAAATTGCATAAAAACATACACACTAACTTCCGCTACATGATTATACATCAAAAATTTAAAGATTTCAATACCAAATTTGAAAAAGAGGTTTACAAAAACCGGAAGAGAGGCATAAAAGTTTTACGAATCAATAATAATAGATGCAGATATAATTCATAAAAAAATTATTGGCGCATTGTAAAATGAGGTTGCAACAATAAAATAAATAGTCCATAGGGACGATT